>Ga0209489_109636_pt1 | contig 11782 bp, 4 predicted proteins | sample SiratrowhiteBW_FD_187527 | JGI IMG/M metagenome (GOLD analysis project Ga0209489, IMG submission 187527) | Root nodule microbial communities of legume samples collected from California, USA - Siratro white BW (SPAdes) (version 2) | ecosystem: Host-associated > Plants > Roots > Nodule | place: USA... | reverse complement strand
TATATATATATATATATATATATATATATATATATATATATATATTCTTAAAATAGTTATTTATATCGAGTTAAAGGCAAGTATATGTTCTTAAATATCAATAATTAACTAATGTTTTTATAATTTTCTCGTTAAAAATATTTTTTATATATTAAGATACAATAAAAGTATTGATGTGGACATCTAAGCTCAATTTTACAAAACCCATGATGAGAAAACCCAAGTCTATTTAACGAAAAATACAGGATCCAATTCAAAACTTAGGAGGGTCCATAACTAGAGGAAGATGATGGATTTTTTTTGCATCCTAATACTCTCGTCCTGCACTTTCATAAGTTTTGAAAATGTCTAAATTGTTCTTGTGAAAATGATCAAAAGGACCTTTTATTTTTTGAAATAGAAAATGAACCGTTTGAACAGTGTTATCCCTCAGCTGCCACAGTACGCACATAGTGTGAAATTTATCTGCAATTGTTCGTAGATAGAGCCGTTTTTGAAGGTTTATAGGTGGATTAAACGTTAGAAAAGGCTTTTGGACTTGTGGAAAGTGTTGATCGACGACGAAGAACGACTAGAAAGTAAGATTTTTGGATTTTAGTAGATTTTCATCGATATGTAGGTCACCCGGATGAAGCTCATCTAGTTTAGAAATTTTTAAATTTATAAACCGGATGGATGAAATCCGGTTTGTAAATTGTAAACCGAATGCGAAATGGAGGAGGCGACATCTGATTTATAATTTACAAACTCGGATGGCCATCCATTCAGATTACAAATATTAAATATATTTGTAAACTTACAAATATTAAGTAAATTTGTAAACAAGATGCCAGTGGGGTGGGTCAATCCAATTTGCAAAATCTTACCTCTCTCTACCACAATTTGAGTGCTACGTGGTGATTATAACTTACCAAAAGGGAGACATCAGATGGTCCCCCAAGATAACCAACCTCACCAGTATCAGGAAAACCAACAGGAGCATCAGCACCACCAGTAGGAATACTAGATGAAGCACCACGATCACTTCTGCAAACTGATGTTGTAGGCCTTGTCCAACCTTTAACCTGGAAACTACCTCCTCTGGTCCTAACCATAATTCTGACAGTGCACAATTAGTATTTAAATATTTGCTAAAAAAAAATACTGAACTGGATGCCCCGCGTCTGGTTTATAATAGTAAACCAGATGGGGGGCCATCCGATTCACATTTTCATTTGCAAATGTGAATCGGATGGGCATTCGGTTTACAATTTTTTTCCAAAATGTAAACCAGATGCGGGGCATCTGGTTCATGCGAAGTTCATCTTCTCCGACATAGATTCACTGTCGATGGCAACCCAATCATCAATTTCACTATTCTAATCATCAATATCACTCACAAATTGCTAATAAACATAAAAATTTCTTACCTTTCACTTGTTTGAAGCTTTAATTCAGATTGAAGCAAATACGCAACTTCTCCTCCCAGATCTGCGATGCGGACGTTGCAGACTCTCACCCACACACACACATCGCTTTTGTTGATGGTGAAGGTGAAAAACAAATACAATGACTGAACCGGATGCTACAATGAAGCAGTGAATCGGATGCAAACAAAGGAATAAAGCAGATAAGAGTGGTTAAGGAGGTGAATGTGGGTGGAGGGTATTTTGGTCTTTTACCATTTATCATTTAAAGGCGTATTTGTATTTTTCGATGGACTATGGAGGTGCAGGACGAGGGTATTGGGGTGGAGGAAGAATTCGTTAGGAAAAAACTTAGGAAGATCCAAGAAGCTTTGTAGTACAAGGTGACCCATTTGCTGAAAGCCCAATTATTGAAGGACAACCATATGGAGGAGACTAAGGAGACTAGACTGATTACATATCTAAATGGGCATAGAGAAATAAGAAAAGGGCTAATAAGAATTTTAATTTATTTTATTTTATTTTTATTTATTTACTTTCAAATGAGACAAACTCACATCCTACATATATATTTAAACATTTTTTTGGAAATTTAGAAGGACAGATGACATATTTTGCAAATTGGTGAGAGTGAATCTCCTGGGTTCTTGGCTGAACTAGCTCTTAAACTTAAGGGTTTTTCATTCCTTAAGGCATCTATACGGCTTATCTTCTTCCACAAAAGTAATGCTGGTTATCCCTATCACCTATTTTACTTGAAACCCCATATTCTAATAAATTCAAATTCTTATCCTAGATCGGTCCGTTCTTGAATCCCAAATAAATATAGAAAAAAATAATAACAAAATAAAGGGAGAAAGTAAAACTAAAAATTTGCATAGAGTTATTTAGTTTTAATTTTTAATATGTTTCAAGGGAAAGTGATTTATAGAAACAATTTATAAACAACTATGGTTTAAAATAAGTTAACTATGAAGAGTTTAACTCCAATTTTGTATAAAAGGCTACTTATAAATTGGATAAGTTTTAAGGATTAATTAAGATAAAAATAAATTAAAGATATCATTTGTAAAATAAGTGAAATTTTAAAACCGATTAGAATAAGTTCATGAAGTTAAAGTGTATAAATCACTCTCGAAAAAAATTGCATACTATTAGGACAAAACTAAAATTTAACGTGTCTATTTAATTTTTTAAAAGAATAGGTACCCTTTGCCCTTTATATTAAAAGTAATTTCTTTTATATTATACACGACTATTCATTTTTCAAAACGAGCCTTTTTTAAAAAAATCTCAACGCGTTAAACATTTGTTTATCCCTTTTAAAAGCGTTTTAAGTTAAACACGAAGATTTCTAATTGTTAAGGGGTCATCGTAGCCTTCTCTTGCAAAATTCTTATGCATGATTGAAGTCAAACAAGTGGATCCTCCCGAACAGGGGATCATTAGACAAAAAAATAAAAATAAAAATACCCTGATACCATAAAATACAGAGAGCAGAATTACGTAGGACTATCTTAATGAAATGTCATTTGTTCAGCTTCATGCCTAATGGATTCGAACAATGGTGATGACAAATAACGCTCTCCATAACTAGGAAATACCACCTGCATAGCAACAGGAGCAAATGTCAAATGACATGATTCAGCACAAGCAAAAATCTAGTGTACCTCAAGGAAGAATAATCACAAATTCACACAATTTCAAACATTCAGTCCCATTATTTTCAATGAGATTAATCTTCACATCCTTATCTTGTTCTATCATTTCAATAAATTAGCTTGATTATTGTCCAAACTACAGACTATTAACCTTGGCCTCCCCATTCTCTTCGGTGCATGTGGGAAATCGTGTGGTATTTTAAGAAATTTCTGTAATATTCTGTAATCTACACAGATTTGCATGACTAGGAATTAGGGAAATCACATGAATTAAGGGATTATTCAGTATTAATGCAATGAAATCAATTCATTGAACCTTTATTTTCCAGAAGGTGTCAGAGTTTCCTGATTTTGGAGGTTCTATTCTCCAGATTGTAACCCTAGAATAGCAGCCTTCATCGCTGTTGTACCTTGAATTGCATAATTCTTTGCTATTCCGGTTTTTTTCTACCTGTTTGAAGAGTCCTTTTTAGTGTTTATCATTTAATTCACATTCCTTTGTTTGCATAGCTTGGTTTTCTTGTTTTTATCTTGCATTTGTGTCCCTATAATGTAAAGGGGAGAAGAATTTGTTATTCCAACCCACTCCAGAAACTGAGGTGACTGAACCCAACAACCTGGCCAACTGCGTAACATTCATTCAACATATAAGTGGGCCACAGTGCTGAAAGGAAAGGAAAAGTTGAATCACCAAACAGAGGAAAACCCTAATAAAAGGGTCCTAAGTTTACCACATGGGACGAGGAAGCCTCAATGATCATGACACGGCCGCAAAATCCAGGAATTCCACAAAGCAGCGTCACTTCCATATGAAGTAAAAGTAAAGACTTTGGCAGCAAAGCAGGGATTACCCGAGTAAACTAACAGCTTAAGTATGTATTAGAAATTAAGTTTAAACCAAACTTATTTTCACAAAATCAACTCATAAAATAAAGATTGTGTTCGTTTATATATTATAAATTAATCTTATTTAGCTAATATCTCTATGAGAATGGATGGAATTGGACCAATAAAGACCAAATGTTCTAACGATGCACCAGTTCTCAAGAAGTTTTATTAGGCTACACAGAGTCCACGAACACCTCGAGTTGGCTTGAATCTTGAATGTGATCAAGTCAGGATCCAAATATTAGGGAAACAAGAGCGAAAAACCTTTAATGAAGCAGTGGCTTGTACCAAGTGAAGAGAGGAGTCAAATGTTAGATTTTCGAACACTGAAAACTGAAAACCTTAGCTATGGTCTTTGACCATAGGAAATTAGACTTTGGTAATGGTCATGAAATAGAAGACATGAAGATTGACAAATGTGGAGAAGAAGGGTGGTTGTCCATGTTGTACTTGTACCTACCGCAATAAGTCTTGCTATACTCGGGAGAAGTGGTACAGACTTTATGGAAAGCCTCCATGTTGAGATCAAGAATGGGGACATAAAAAGTGGCCTCCCAAGATTGGGAAAACAGACCTATGTTTCTAAAACAGGGGAAGAGAACAAATTTGTCCTTCTCAACTAAGAGGAAGTAGACTGGTAGGAAAAGATTTGGAGTCTTCCTAAGTAAACTAGAGAAAACTACGTGCATGTATTCTTTGGCATACTCAACTAAGCTTTCATTTTCTTCTGGATTAAATGTATCAGAGACACCCCTTAACATTATTGGATCCTAGACTTTAGAGTCACTGACAATATGACAACCTTAACTAAAATCTTCTCCGCCTATACCCTATACCCCATCAATAAGAAGATTGACATAACAGACGGAACTTTTATAACTGCAGCAAGTCAAAGAAGTATTTAGATAATTCCATCAATAATCTTGAAAAAGTTCTTCATTTTCCAAAATTATCCACCAAAATCTTTATACAGAAATTTACTCAAGATTTGTCATGTAATCTCGTTTTCACAGCAATTGTTGTTTTTCAGGAGAGGAATTTGAGGAGGACAATTGGATATGTTGGAGAATGTAACGATTTTTTTTGTCTAGAAGATCTGAATCTGCCAAGCAGGAGGAACCTTTCCCTTTCTCACTCCTTCGTATATGAATCATGAATGAATTGATTATGAAATTCTTTCTTCCGATATTGCTTCCATTTATATCTCGTACAAAATTTTCAGTATTAATGCAATGAAATCAATTCATTCATGATTCACCCCTAATTATCAGAAGTGAAAATGTTGTTCAGAGTTGGTACATTCCCATAAACCTCAACCAAATTCCTTTACATACTTTTCTCAAGGTCAAGTGCCCTCTCACTCCTCATCTCCTCTCTTCTATTCTGTTTCTTCACACACATCTTTCATTACCGATCCGTGTTTAGGGGAAATTTTTAGAATATAATAATATCATAGTTCCTGTTAAATAAAACAACTTGTCAAAGATTAGAAACTCACAACGATGAGTTTTCCGGCATTTTCTGGTCTCTTCCCCAATTTTATGGCAGCGGCTGCTGCGGCACCTGATGAAATTCCCATCTGCAAAAGAAGTAATAATATCATCAGCATGAAAACTACTAATTTGAATAATTGGAATTAGAGAAGTATAGAGTTCGTATTTCACAGGAATATCCATATAGAAACTACTGTGAATTCAATAAGAGCCACAAATTATCATTGTCATACCAACAAACCTTCTTTTAATGCAAGCAGCTTAGCAGTTTCTATTGCTTCTTCACTTGATATCTGCAGTTTACAGACCTTGTTAGCCTTGACAGAATGCGTTGTAATAGCAGCTAGCTAAACAAACACTACATGTGTAAAGTACTTATACTAATTGTATAGCATTGTGTCTTAGTCTGCAATAGGAACGTTTGTATAATAAGCCCATTTGTATAAAAAAAGGCAAGATAAGTTTTCTTTTAAACTCTGTTTTGTGATTCTTTCGCTTGCAAATGCACAAGGCAGAGAGGATTATTTTTGCTAGCAATTCAGTGATAATTCTCCTATTTTTTCACGCATATCGATTCATATATTCTTATATGAAATATAAACATGTTTTATGAATCATAGCTTCAGAATCAATATGTCTCACTTTGAAGTGACCGGGACCAGATTAGTGGAGAGAGATTGGGATAGTATGCACGAGGTCTGGCAAACTCAGTACAATCATCATATAACTAGCATAATGAAGAGCATTAAGTATAAAAATTAAAAGAAAAATGATTAAAAATGGCTCCATAAGTCCATATTGCTTTGACTTGGATCTTGCCCTTTTCGGTTAAGATTATGAGACAAAAGTAACAAAATAAAATCCGTTTTCTGATTTTTCCTCTTATATATCTATACACACACACACAAACTTTTTTTTTTTTTCTTCCTATGCATATGATCATATATCCCCGGAGACAAGAAACTATACTCTAAAAAATAATACCAGCCGTTTTAAAATTACTGGGAATTTAAGTCAATTTAAAACCTGTAAAAACACAATTTGAAACAGTTGAAAAAGGCACCCACACACCCAATACAATTACTTAAGAAATATTCTTTCAACTTTCAACATACAGCTGAGCCATTAATTGGTAAGTGAATATATTTGCATAAAATCTAGATATTAAGATTATTTGAGTACTGCAAAAACAAAAATAACAGATAGAGGCTACACTTTGGCTAAGAGATAGATCGAGAGACTCCAGCAAAATGAAAGGAGTTGTGATCTACCTGGATGACTTCATCTAAGAGATTAACATCCAGTACATTCGGAATGAGACCATTACCAATCCCTTGGATTAGGTGATCACCTGAATGTGTACAGATTTGTAGAAAAGTCAGTAAACGGTTTCATATTGTTGTTTGAGGTCTTGCTAAAGCTGAAAGAACAATTTTCCCGAGTTGATGTATGCATCTGAATGAAAATGTTCACAATTCAATTAATAACAAACATTTAGCTGCTAGATTAGATTGAAATCGTAATAGTCCGGCTTTGAAGCCTTGTATGAACGGCAAAGGACTGTTTTTTACTCTGTTGTATAATTTCTCCTCCAGTTCACCTTAAGCTAAATTATGCGTTGAACGCCTTCATTGCACAAATAGGTCTGTTAGGGTCCTAAATGACCATACTGCTTAAATATTTATATATAATATCAAATTATATGGTACAATAACACTGTTTGCAGCACATACAGACAACTTTCTTCCTCCAGAATACCGAGTATCTGGCATATCAGAGAGAAGAGGAGTGGAGAGAAAAACAGTATTTTAAAATAAGAGAAACGAGAGTATAATTTAAACATTTATAAGGATAAAAAAAATACATTAAATATTCTTAAATAGGGTGGATTAAATTTTTTAATTGAGTTTTAAAATCGGTTCAACCAAATCCAACATGCCTTTTGAGCTAGATGAAGGCAAGTTAGGTCAATCCAGTGTATTGACTTTCTTTTCTTTACATAAATAAAAATCTTATATTTATTATAACCCACAAAGACTTATAATGCTCGATTTATTGATGTTAGTGAACTAGCTTTTAGTTTAATATTTTAGGAATGAATGTTAATACAGGTTGAATTCAACGTGTTAAACAAGTTGACTCATTTAAATGTGTTAGATTGAGTGCCAAAACAGAATCTTTCAAATTGCATTGACTCATTACATTGAAATTTTATTTTTCAATTTTTAATTCTCAAATAGAGATATTAGAAAATTTATCATATTATCATCATGATTTGTTTGAGTTTGTTCTATTTCTAATGTTACTATAGCTTTTCATTTTTTATATTTTTATTTATTTGGTGGATTAGCCCAATTTTTTTTTTAACTTTTTTATTTAAATTTTTTAACAAATTTTGATAATTCAGCCTAATTTCTAACTCAGTAGATTGCCAATCTATTCAACCCAATTCAAGCTTGGGTAAATTGGATTGAGTTGTATCTTTCTAAACATAAATGTGTTTGATATTACACATTGTTTTGATAGATTATTACAATTATATTTGGATGATTTATGTCTTTTTATAACCATCAATGAAAAAAATAACGCCTAGAATTATAATAAACTCCACATATTTTTTTTATTACGTGTCATAACAAGCTTTGTTTGTAGAATAAACACAGACTGAATGAGAAGATAAAAAAGAATGAGGGCACATGTATAGTGGCAAAATTACCTGGCGGTCCTCCACTAAGGACTGCACTTTCAACTGGTTCTACGCCGTACAACTGGGACCAACACCAAAACCAAAAGCAAAACAGCAATGCAAACGTGAAGTTAGCATAAAAGCAAGATAAATGGTTCCCTAATACCTATTTCATCGAATTCATGGAGGGTAAGGTACAATGGTAAAGAAATCCACCTTGACATTGGGGTTTTTCTCCTTGAGAAATCTGCCAGCACCCGTTATGGTACCCCCTGTTCCTACCCCTGCAACCAAAGCATCAACTTTCCCTCCCGAGTCTCTCCATATCTCAGGCCCAGTACTCTCATAATGAACCTATAATTCAGAATAAAACCATTAATACACAATCAAATAATACCAATAATAATAGCAGAAACACTCAAAATTAGGTTAAAACCAAATATGTAGGTATGAATATGTAATAGATTATACTTTTGGATTTGCAGGATTATCAATCTGGCGGAGCATGTAACTGCCGGGGGTGCTATTCATTATCTCCTCTGCCTTCCTAAGAACTTCATCAGTTCCTTTGGCAGGGTCTGTGAGATGCACCTCTGCTCCGAAGGCTAGAAGCACAATTTTTCTCTCCAGACTCACCGAAGCTGGCATTGCCACTATTACCTTGTAGCCCTTCAATGTCGCTACGAATGCCATTCCAATGCCCGTGTTCCCACTTGTAGCCTCCACAAGAACACTCTTCATTTTCAACCATCATAATCAGGGAAACGGAAAACAAAAACTCAGCAATGAAACATCAAAATAAGTAGTTGAAGAGCTTTTGATGGAACGGAATGGAATTTGAATTAGATTATTGCCCAAGTAAAGGTCATGTCAAAACCTAGACGAGGCTCTCACACCTCTCATTGAAGGTAGGTTGGAGTCTCATATAGGACCATTAAGCGTTTTTTGTTAGTTATTACAGTTAGTTTTAGTAACTTCTTAAAATATTTATATTTCTTATTTTTAAATTTTGTTTACTTCATAACTAATAAAAAAATATTTTGAAATTAATCATAAGCACTAAAACAACTGTAAATCAATCGTATTGAAGAATCTGGAGTCACATGCACAGCCAAAATCATATAAATGGTTATTTCTATATAAAAAAAAGGTTGTATAAACAATTGTTTGAAGTAGTAAATGCGTTGCCAACTTATAAAAATAGTAAAATAAGACCATTTGTAGTTAATTAGTCACACATTGTTAATATCGTAAATTTATAGTTTAACATAACTAAAACGTCTTTAGCTTTATATTACATTTTATCATTATATATTACACTCTGAACATATATATTTGTAATTGATTAAATTTTATTAAAAATTGTAATTTTTTTGTAAAATTTATTTATTAGTTAACTCATAGTTTTGTAATATTTTTAACTAAAAATGTCTGTGATCACTTCTGTCAAAAATAAAAACAACTTGATTGGTTTTAAAAACTTGGTGTATGAAAGCTTCTCCTTAAATTTTAAACACAAGAAGAAAAAAAACATGTAGATAGGTTTAACATGGATCCTCCCCAGCAAGAATCAAGACCATAGTACTTCGATTACTGTGATACAATGAATTAAGAGTTGATGTTGCAGTTGGTTGGTGGGAAAGGTGGAAGGAGAGGATCCAAATTCATACCTAAACTCTATATCAGTGACTCACTCACCTTTCCCGGGGTAATGAGGCCTTTTTCCTCAGCATCTTTGATCATGCTAAATGCTGTCCTGAGTGCAATAAAAGAAGATCATAATTAAAATTTCTGAAACTGAAATTCCAATTGCAGTTTGTAAAATAGTGTCATGCCATGCCTATCTTTGATACTGAAGCAGGGTTGCATGGACTCTAACTTAGCAGCAATGCGGGCCACACACCCCTCCACTATGTTGTTCAGATATACCATTGGGGTGTTACCTATTAGCTGCACAACAAATATTCGATAAAAATACTACAAATTAAACCATGACACAATAGCTAAGATTGTAATAGAAAAGGTTATTGTAACAATATGTTACTTCTGTGGCATCTTTCTTGATTGCACACTGTGGCTCCATATCAAGAAGGTCTGCAAGCTGAACCAATGGAAGAGCTTTTGTTAAGAGAACAAATATGATTGTTCACCAAAGGGGTATGTGGAATAATATTGAATAAGAATGATTATCTGGGCCTGTTTGGCTCGCTTTACAATTTATAAAGAACCCTTTCTCAGAGAACATTGCTTGGTATAATGAGCCAATCATTTTCAAGAAAACAATAAAGAATTCATTGTTTGTGTACGTACAAAGCAACTCCACAATGCAAGAAAATACAAAACCAACGATCCCTTTGGGGTTTGGGCAGAGTGGGACAAGTTGTTCATTAAAATAGTTTATCTTGGTTTTATTAATATATATGGCGAACACTGGTTCTCATGAACATGGGTACATACGTTGTTGTTGTTTCGGATAAGGATTATTTTAGTGGCTATGAAAAAGCCTCGAAAGAGTGGCATAGGACGTGCTTTGTAAAATTAATTTAACGTTCTTGATTTGGCCCCATACGGAACAATTCGAGGTTACGTCCTTAATCTGAACCTAATTAAAGGCGTTGTTCTGATGATAGATAACCCAATCAGAAATTCAGAAAACCAAGAATAGTTGCTGCAACAATTGAACAAGTTGCAGAAGGAGAGTGACATCATAAAGAGGTGTTTTACGTAACACAAATATATATAGTGATACAGACATTAATTGCACCCACCACCGTGATACCAAAAAGTAGTTTTAGTATTGTTTTTTGGAGTTTTCTAAAACAAATTTCATTGGCACAAGAAGAATCCAATATGTACTTGAAAGATAAGCCAACACGACAACAACATCAATAACGGCTTCTATGTTTGGTTTAGGTTTTTTAATTATGTGATTTTCAAACTTTTACTATCCCACTTAAAAACTGCAGTCTATTTGGTAAACCCCTGGAAGAAAGATGCGAGGAAAATTATTAATATCATGAATCTAATCTAATTAAGTATTTTCACTAATTTTTATTAATATTTCTGTATTTTTTATTTTCTATGAAATTAATCAAATTATATAATTTTTAAAATATTTTCTCCACCTTTCATATATTTGTATTTCATCAAATAACTAAATATTTAATTTTGTTTTTAGTTATTTATTATGCCTTTTTTAATTTATTTTTTTCTGTATTTTTATCCTATCTGTTTCTCTCATCATAACCAACCTAGAAATGCATGATTCATATTCTTTTTTAAGTAAAAACTAATATTGATAGGCATTTTGGCTTTCCGATACCAAACAAATTATATGTTAAATGTGATTATTCTATTATTAACTTCATTCTACACATATGGAGGTAAATTTCATGTTTTTTGGAACTAAAATTTTGTGTAATAAATACCACCTACTCTCACAGGCACACATAAAAGCTTTCTATCAAAAGAAGTTATTAAACTTACTCAAATTTATCCAAAATCACACTTAATTACCATTAACGTGATGAGTCTTAAACAAACAACACACACAAATAATCTGCAAGGAATAGAAGAAAAAACGGAACACGGGCAACACACAAGATTTAACGTGGTTCGGTTTCCCTAATCCACGTGCAACAGGAAGAA
>Ga0209489_109633_pt1 | contig 11787 bp, 5 predicted proteins | sample SiratrowhiteBW_FD_187527 | JGI IMG/M metagenome (GOLD analysis project Ga0209489, IMG submission 187527) | Root nodule microbial communities of legume samples collected from California, USA - Siratro white BW (SPAdes) (version 2) | ecosystem: Host-associated > Plants > Roots > Nodule | place: USA... | reverse complement strand
TATCTGTATTTTTTATATATATATATATATAATATATATATATATATATATATATATATATATATATATATATAAATAGATATTTGATTACTGAATATTTTTATTTCATTTGTTATTACTATATAAATATTTAAATTATTCGAATGTACCTAATTTAATTTAATTTTACATTAGTTATATTTATTTTCATATGAATAAATATATAAATAAAAATTTATTAAATAATATTTAAATAATTATTCACTTTACCCAAAATTGGATAGACATTTTAAGTAATAAATATATTATCCAATAATACTTATTTTATTATTATTACGAAGTATTCATTCATCTTTTTATGAGTAATATCTGTTAGGTGATGTGGCTGGTTCTCCTTTCAACCAAGTTTCAAATAAGATTAATTTTATATCGTAAAATTGTTTAGTCATATACAAAATTTAATGATTGATGTTAAAAAGTAGTTATTATGTCATAAAATATTTTGAAAGTTATGGGTATTTTATTTTTTTTTTCATTACTTTTTTCTCTCTTGAGTATTATAAGTATTGAAAAGAAAGTGCGATATCTTTTACATGTTGGTTAGATAATATATTTTTTCATATCATTATTATTTAGTGTTACTATTAGGTTTTGTTTGATTGGGAAAGTGGATTTAAAAAAATGGATTTGAAAGAATTTAAGTGAATTGTGTGTGAATGGTAAAGTTGTTTGGATTAATAGATAGATTGTAAGATTTAAAGGAATTTAAGAGAAATGTTTATGAAAGTTTGGGAAGGATTTAATCTATAGTTATAGATTTTTTAAATTTTTTTAATTTATATATTTGTGAAATTATTAATTGACTCTTGTGGAATAAGATGATAAAAAATTAAATATAATGAATTTGTTGTGTGAGATTTTTAATTTTTTTTTTGAAATGATGAAGAAGTACAATTACAATGGGTGTTTCGTAATTTCCAAAGTCATGACACACCTACAAGGGTGTTTTGTAATTTCTAACCCACTTATAAGGAGTATTTCATAATGTCCAATTACATCCTTGTAAATCTCTTCAGATGAGGGAGGATCTCATCCTGCAAATCTTAGCTAATCCATCCTCTTAAATTAGTTCAACCAAATAGATTTCATTCACAAACATCCATCTTTATCTACAGAAAAACCACCCAAATTGATTCAACCAAACACAACCTTAATAAAAATGGATAATGAGACTAAAATCAGATAGTTGTGATACTTTAACATAAAAATTAGAATTACATACAAAAATAATTATGTTTTATTTTTTAATTTAACCCTTGTTTTTATATTTGCAAGGACTTATTAAATAGTTTAAATGAAAAAGGTTTAAGATAAGTAAAGAATAAATATTTTATTATTTTAAAATTATAAAAGTTATATATATTTTTTATTTTTTATTTTTCTAAAATATTTTGTCTCTCTAAACTTATAAAATATCTTACTTCTTTTTATATTTTTGAAGTAAATTTTCTCTTTTTATTCAAAGAATTAGAAGAGTTTAGATAATTTGTATTTATTATATTTTTCTTTGTGTAAGTTTTTTTTTTCTCCTTATATCTTCTTATATGGATAATTGGTCATATATCTTCTTACATCGATAATTAGTCTTTTTATACGTGAGGTTTGAAGTGAAAAGTTAAATTTTTACTACTTAAAGTTCATAATAATATTAATCTTTTATGTTTTTTCTTGAAGAGAACAAGATTAAGACAAAAAAGAAAAGTTATTTTAATTTAGTTAAGCAAGTTGAGGATGCATTATTCATTTTTGGTTTGCGAAGTAGTAATTTTTTATATGAATGATTATTGACACATTTAGTTGTTTGATATTAGGTGTTTAGTTTGAATAAATTTATGAAAATTGAATCAACTTAACCAAAACAAATTTATTTTAATTTAAAATTTAAGTCAAATAGTTGTTTGGAAAGAGTTAGTTTTGGTTCAATTGGTAAAATTCTTGAGTTGTTATTTTTCAATGTATCTTGTTCAGGTGCAGGTTGATAATAAGGCTCAAGCAATGATATTTAATGTTGTAACTGAGACTCATTGCTCAAGTGTGTGACTCATCGCTCAAGTGTCCAATAAACCACTTAAGTGATGGTTCTCAAAGCTCAAGCCCCATGTGTTAGTTTGAATGAGTGAGAGAACACATCAATTTTCCTCCTTCAAAGTTTTGATTACTCAAGAAATGAATGATTCCACAAGTAAGAGAGATATCACAACAATTATCTCTTCATTATATATCATGTCATTCAAGTGAATATGTGAACACCTAAATAACGGGTTGCATTGCTCAAGAAACTAATATAACATTTAAGTGATTAAGAGAGAGAGGGACCATATCAATTGTTCCTCCTCTTAAAAGAATATTGCTTAAATAAGATCTTGTTGTGAGACATTTAGTGTGTATTGAGTAGATATGTGAAGGAGATATACAAGTTTCACTAATATCCAAGTCATATAGATAAGGATGTCATGGGTGAGAAATCCATGAAGGATTTCTCATTAGTATTTGTTATAATAAGTGTAATAATAAGTCACCCAAACTTTTTTGAGGATTATCCTCTGAATAATAATTTATGATCTTTAGTTAGTTATTATTTTGTGGACATGTTCAATACATGTCTTCCATAAGATATTGAGTTTACTTAGTTGATTTAATTCTTATAATCTCAAATGAAGTGGAAAAATGATTGATAGATAAATTTGTGACTCTATTGTGGCTAAGATATGATAATTATGTGTTCGATAAGTAATATAACATGAAATCTATATGATTATTTTGTGAGTTAAATAAATTACATTAGTTTATTTTATTTATTATTATATTATTATATCATATTTAGTACAAAAGTATATTATGCTATAAGTTCAGGCAGTCAACCCAAACTATGTAAAAGTTATAAGGGAGATTTTTAAAAAAAAAAATATATATATATATATATATATATATATATATGATTCATATGAAAAAATTTATTGAAGTTCAATCAAGATCAATGTCTCTTTTCCTTGGCTGAGAATACCAGGAGATCAACCAATGACTTTTGTATTTTCCTTGATAATTCAATAATTTCATAGAAGTCAATTAGATAAGGTATTATATCCAAATCTTCAGTAGAATCATAACATTTTGACTGCAAGGATTACTCAAACATATTTTAATGTTTCAATTAATATTACTATGTTCTTCTGTGATAACAAATTTGTCATTCACCTTGTTTGTAATGTTCTCATAATGAAAGATTCAAACGTATAAATATTGATACCATTTTTTAGTAAACTTATTCAAATGCAATTCTCACTCTTATCTATGTTAACACGATAATCAAATAGCTCACATATTGACAAAGTTCTTACTTACTATTATCTTGAATTGTTTCATCAACAAGTTAAAAATTATTAACATTTATTTTCTAACTTAAAAGAAAAGAGATATTATAATAACATATAATCAGATATTATAAATTTAAATATATATATATATATATATATATATATATATATTACTATGATAGATTATATTTTTAATCATATCTTACTTCTTTATCATTTTAATCATAATCAAAACATGATATCTACATATAGAAAAGAGAATTTTTCCCTATTATATTATTGCTCCATAAACATACATGTCATGTTGTGATTCTCAATTATTATTAAATAATAAGTTTTAACAAAGCATCAATGCGACAAATCAAGGAAATTATATAACACTTCAAGATATTTGCATGGATTGAAGAAGACTTTTACGTATTTCTATAAAATATATAGCTAACATGCTTACAACTCTTTGGATCCAACATGAGAAGGGCAGATTCAAAGAGAAAAAACGTGGGAAGGGTTAATAAAGATAACGTATTTTAATTAAAAGTACCAAAGAATCTGTAACTTGCTTGTAAATTTTGCTTTAATTTAAGCTAAAGAAGACATAATGTCCTTATATTTGTTTCCTTTCGCTTTCCTTCACGATGTTTTGTTAAATTTTCTCAAACTCTTATCCAATCTTGTGTAAAATAAAATTTTTATATTATTTTTAATTATACTATCATGTGGATTAAGTCACATATAATTATTTCAACTTAACCATTTTGAATTTGCATCATAAATATATAACTGTATTAAAAAATTGGATAAAACATTTTGCCCATTTTAATTTTATTCAACCCAAATATAATTGATTTTATTTCAGAAATTTTAATTCATAAAAAAACTTTTATTGTATCATGCTTTCCTCACAAATAATATACCTAATATCTTGCTATATTGGAAGATATTTTTATAGGTAAAGACATCCCAAACTTATGGGTAATGTCAAACTTTTGTTTAAATATGATGGATTTTGTTTGTCGTTGAGGGACTTCATTTACCTCATGTATTGCTTTTAATAATTAAGAATTTTATCTTCTTCTGACCAAGTTTTATCATGTGTACGTTCTAAAAAAATTTAAAGGAAAATTTAATGAGATGATTCTTTTTTATTTTATAATATATTTTAAAGAGTTTAATTTCTATATACGGTTACCTTGCATAATTTTACACCATGAATTATGATACATATAATTTTAATAACCGTGTAATTTTTTTTTACACCATTGGGTGCAAACTATATACTCTAATTTAAAAACTTATATTTCATATTATAATTAATTAATAGTATTCACTCTGCGTTATACATATAGTAACTTATAAAATCATGAACGTTTATTTATTAGTGTCCACTTGAAGGCTGATTCTAATTAATATAAGCTAAACCAACTATAATCCTTCTTTAATATTTAATTTAATTGTTAATTAAAGTAGTTTAGTGTTTGTTAAGCTCATACTTTATTTTAAAATTAATTTAATTTAGTGTTTACTAATAAAATCTATTTTTAATATTTATTTAATTTGTATTGATGTGACTGATATTAATAACAATTATTTAAAAGAAAATATTTTTCATAAAGCATCTTTATTGTCATCTTCAACAAAAATAAACGTATAATAGAAAAAATAAACAAAGATGAAATAAGCACGTGAATTAAATTGAAAGAGTTTCATGACGAAAGCATAGTAGGATTAGAGTTTTCATGGTGATGAGTACTTTCTTTTCCTTCATTTCCATTGTGGTAGACATTGTGATGGAAGCATCTTCCGGACCATAGAAGACTTAGAATTTATTCATACTTTTTTTCAAGTTTCTTGAGGAGAAACTCAAAACTTGGGTTTATCTTCTAAGGAAAGATCCTTGGTGAATAACTTAGGAGAATATTCTCATTTTAGAGACCTTAAAAGAATAAGAAGATTGTGAAATACTTATCAATTCAATTTCAATTCAAAGGTGATTTTGCAAGAGGTAAGTGACTCTATATATAGATGTTTAGCTCTTTTGTAGTCTTTGTTACAAAAGATCTAAGACAAAAATGAAAACCTAGTTGAACAAAGGAGGATCTTGCCACACCAAAGGAGAAGTATGTAGCACGTCAATTTGGCCTAAATTGGCCATGTTCTCCATCATGTTGGACTTCTAAGTGTTTCCTCAGTTGTGTATTTGTTCCTTGACCTAGTTTGAATAGGGTTTAGACGTCCACAAGGTCTAAAAGGAGGCCCAATTAGGGCTTAATTGAGGCCCACACGTGTCTCTACAAAAATACAAAGGAAACTAATTACACCTATACATGTATCTACAAGTCTACACCTATATAATTTATTTACAAGGCGAAAAAATGAAGAAAATTCTATTATTTATACTCTTCAAGTGTTGAGTCTTCCTCTACGAGGCTTCATCTTCTTCTATCATCTTAGCCAATGATATTGTGGTAGGATGGTTTCTATTATATCCTCCATCTTGAGAAGGATCGTCTTCTCTGATTTGATAGTAGCCTTTATTTCTTGTCTTTATTATTTTTCCTCTAGTATCAAAGATTCATCTACAGTAAACAATTGGATAAGTTTCTTTATTATAAGACATGTATGTATAAAGAAAAAATAATGGAGATAATACCCTTTATTTTTCTAAAAGTTTTTAACATGAAAACTAAGGGTCATTGCTTTAAAAACACATTTTTCTTCACCTTGTTTTAGCCTTTTCTTTATGCTATGTAATGACAAGAAAAAGTGATGTTTTTGAGATTTTTGGGCAAACAAGTTAGACTTATTACCTTTTTGGGAAGAAGAGTTCAAAAGCATGGATATTGTCTTAAGATTTTCTTCTTTATTTGTTTGTTGAACTATTCTTCATTTCTAATATTTTCTTTCTTTTTTACTATTTTCCTCTTCAGTCTTCTTTCTTTTCATTTTTAATTCATCATCTCTCACTTGTTGAGGTGTGACAAGACAAAAAATTATTTTTCTTTCCTTATGAGTGAAACTTATTTTACTAGTGAAGCCATCATGCATAGTTTTATGCTCATATTGTCATGACTTACCAAGTAAGATATGTCCTATCTCTATAAGAACAATATCATATAAAATTCATTTTGGTAGTTTCCTAAGGAGATAGGTTTACTTACTTATTGTTCAATCACTATACTGTCATCATCTTTGATAAATTAAAGTTCATAAGATTTTGGATGAGGTTTAGTGATTAAGGCTAACATTTCCACCAATCTTGAACTACAATAATTACAATTAGAGCCATTATCCATAATAATAGAATAATAGGATATATATTTTCAAAAACTTCACATCTTGTGTGGAATAGATTCTTCTCTTTATGACTGTTATAATTCAAACGATTAACTTTTAAAATGTCTTCTCACAAATAATAAGTCTCTTTCACTACCCTCTTTCAAGGCATTTGAAGCATTGGATACCTTTTGCTCTTATTTCTTTAGAGGATCTCTCTATTTATATATTTTCATTTTGCAAGAGCTAAGGGGCTCTATATATAGATGTCTAGCTCCTTTTCACTCTTTGCTACAAAAGATGTGAACAAAAATGAAAACCTAGCTACACAAAGGAGAATTCTCAGTACACCAAAGGAGGAGTATGTAGTGTCTCAATTTGGCCTAAATTCGCCATATTGTCCATGATGTGGAACTCCTAGGTGCTTTCCTTTGTGTGTAGTCGATCCTTGACTTAGTTTGACTACGGTTTGGACATCAACAAAGCCCAAAAGGAGGCCCATTTAGGGCCTAATTGAGGCCCACATGTGTCTCTACAAAAATACAAAGAAAACTATTTCATCTATACATTTATCTACAAGTCTACATCTATACAATTTATCTACATGACTAAGAAGAAGGAAGAAAATCCTAATATTTCTACTCTTTGAGGGTAGAGTCTTCCTCCATGAGTCTTCATCTTCTTCTATCCTTTTAGCCAATGGTGTTGTGACTGAATGGTTTCCATCACATTGCTTAAATGGTAGTGGATAGAAGTTGAGAAATGAGATATTAGACTAACAATGAGATGAGTTTTGTGTAGTAAAAAGAGATGAGTACGAAGAGATTTATATAAAAAAGTAAGAAGAAAATTTTGTGTTCTATTCAATTAAAATCAAACTCACACAAATAACAATATTTTTATCATCTCTAAATTTGTTCCTTTGAATTATGAATAATCTACAATTCTTATCCTATATCATGAGAACACACATTTACAACATATAATAAAATTAGATTCAACTCGACCAACACTAAAATAAATATTAAAAATATAATATATTAGCATCAACCTAATTGATGTTAAATAAATAAAATTAATATCAGTATATTTAATACTAACTTAAATAAATATAAATATTGATAATAAATAATATTAGTGTTAAATATACCAATACTATCCTTATTTCTTTTATATTTATTACAATTAGTGTGACACTAATATTTTTATATTCTAAAAAAAATGTTTAAAAACTTAGCATTTCTTACATTAGCACTAACATTTCTTTTTATATAAAAAATAATATATTTTAAAAGAATTTATCGTCAATTTCACCCACACAAATATTTGTACTTATTAGAAAAAGTTAAAAAATAGATAACATTATTAAGTTGACTAAAATTTTTACTTAGAGTTGACTAAACTAACTTAAAGTTGACTAATATTCTTCTATTGTAATAAATACTTTGAAATTAATTTTCATACATTAATCTCACTTTATAATTTTTTACACTAATATGGATAACAAATAAACTCCTTCTTTGGAGTATTGCCTGAACTTGTCTCGATTTTAAAGAAAATCCCTACATTAAAATATGAGTAGAAGTATAAATAATATTTAATTTTTTAAATTGGGTATGGAGAAGAGAATGAGTATATACATATTCGTTTATGTTTATCTCTATCTTCATACTCATCTTCATTTTAAATTATGAGTACCTATAATTTATTAGGTAACTTAAAAAATTTATGTTCAATTTATTTTTTTCTTTCGCTACAAAAATTCCTCTTATTTTCTCTTCAACTTGTTCAAAATTCACAAGTTCACTCTCCAAGGTACTTTCTTTTTTATCACAACACATCTTTTCTTTATGTGATTTTATTCAAATAGTGTATTGTATTCATGAAACACAAACTTCAATTTGATTGATTCAAATAGTTTCTAGGACACACATTTTATTATTTCTACTATTTTTTAATATTTTTATTTATTATTTAATTTTCTAACATGAGTGTGTTTGACTCTCAATTTCAAGTATTCAATGAGCAAACCCTTACTTTACTAGGTAATATAAAAAAGTTGTATTTTTTTTCTCTTTAACCCTTGATTTGTTTCATTCCAAGAACTTTTATTTCACTAAAAAAATTCATTCTTTCTCAACGGTTCTATTCATTTAATATATACCATGTTTACTAAAATATCCATAATATTTTTCCTCTTATTATAATTTTGATTACACGTTTGTTTTTTTATGTGATTTCGTTCAAATTGTGTATAGGAAACAAAATTCTCAGTTCTATTGGATCAATAGACTTAATCATTTGTACTGTTTTCTATAATTATTTAATTTTTATTTGATATTCTAATTTTATATTTACATTTGATATTTGATATTGAAAAAAGAAAATGTTTATCTTTTTAATATTGATTCTTGATAATATAATATTTATTGCTCTGATTTTATTTTTATTTTGTAAAAAATATTTAATTAATATTTAAAATAGTAAAGAGATATATATACATACAATATATTTGTTATACAATGGAAACTGAAATGAGAAAAAAAAATTATAGAGAAAAATGATAATAAATTATACTTTCAGACGAATTAGACTGGCTCCTTCCGTTATCATCCGTAAAAGTTAAAAAATCAAATATAAATCCCTTAACTGTTATAAAAAGCTTATTAAATTTTGAAAAGACAATCATTTTAGTCAACTTCAATTTCAAATTCTCCTCTTTTTTTTTTCCAATGAATTTCACGTACCTTAAGTAATATAGTTTTTGCGAAGCTACAAAGTACACATTCTATAGACGAATTATGTATACCAACTAATCACTCTTATCTAATAAAATATCTTCTTATTTATTTTTAATTTAACATCTATCCAATTACATATAAACATGTGAATTTCATATAATTTTTACGTAAGTTCATAAAACAGAAAGATCAATTCTTAAGTTCATATTTTCAGGGAAAAAGGAGTATGTAAGCTTTGAAACAAATACCTACCAAGAAGAAAACAGGAAAAAGTGGAAAAATACGTTTCTGACATTTTCTTTCTTAAAATTCTTCTAAACATCAATTTGTTCAGTCTTTTTCTCAATTTTTTCCTTTTGTACTGTATAAAACTGGCCTTCAAGTTTTTCTAACAGGAAAAAAGTGCTATGCAATATTTAAAATAATAATTAATCTGTGAAATTAATGAAAAAAAATAAGAGAAAATAAAGACATTAACGTTCACCACGTATTAAGAGTTTACGCTACGATGGCTTCTTTCTTAATTAACTAATCATCTACAAAGAGTACCATTCAATAGGAAAGTTAAGACCAAAAAACTGTTGAACATTTATACCTTAATTAATTCAGGTTCATTGCAATATAATAATGAAGTTGCTCTAACTAAGCCACTCTTTTGATACATTTCTTAATTAATTACATTAAATTGACTTTGGAATGAAGTAGAAGTTTTAAAGGGGCATCTCTCATTCTCTAATTCGTGCGTACTTTTTAACTTTTCTAATCTAAAAGTTTGAAATAGTTGAAAAAATAGATTAATTTAATAATATGTATGTATATAGTTTATTGTTATTATTATAATTTATTATAATTACTCGGCCAAAGATAGTGAAAGAGTTTAAGCCATAAGCATTCAATGTGTGTTTTCTATCCTGACAATATAAATGTATATTTATATATTAAGGAATAGCTAATATTCCCCATTTTTATTTAAAGATAATGGGACAGTGAGTCTTGTCAATAAAGCAAAATTTCTTAGCCTAAATAGCTCTTGTTCCCCATAGACTCAAATATATTATTATCATATATCAATAACCATATTTTATTTAAGTAGACTTATTAAAATTTTAAATAATTAATTTTGTTTGGATGTGTATAAAAATATTTTTTTTACATAAAACTTGAAGTTAACAGGAAATAAAATTGTTAAAAATAATCATAGACTACAAATTTCAAATTCCTAAATTGTTTATTTATTTATTTACTATTAAAATTCTTTAACAGATTTTAGTCATTGTTTCAAGTATACAGCTAAAACTACAAACAATTTTTTTTTCTTCTGAAAACAGTTAAAATGAGAATAAATAATCTTTCCCAGAACATACTTTTGACTATATTGGATTCCTATCTAAAAGATAAAATAGCAAATAGCCAAAGTATGAATCAACCTACCTACGTGGTCACGTAACGTTTATATTAAATATAGTTTTTAAGATATTTGCATGACAAAGGGATAGGATTCTATTGAAGTTGGTAATATATATTATAATTAATTTTTAATTAACTAATCACCGTGAAAAGAAGGGCTTTTATAGATTATTTTGACTTAAGGCTAATGAATTTGATTTATTAACAATGCACATAGAAATCCATCCTAATCAACCTAAAGCAATACCGAAAATTTAAAACACCAAGATAATATATACCACATATTCAAAGAAACTTGGTTCCATTCTCAAAGGATTGAAAACCATTAATTTGATTGTTGATTTCCCAACCAAAATCTTACAATTTCTATTTAAAAAAATGATAAATACAAAATACCACTAAGTGAGGGTTGAATTATATTTAATTTTTTTATATTCATAATATATTTTTGATAGGAAACCATCATACAATAACTTTGGGTTAACCAATTATTTATCAAAATTGGTTTTAAAAATTTGTTTGACAAATCTCTCTTCTTTCATTGTAGTACAATATTATGCAATGAATAAGAATAATATAGAGAATGAATTACTTTCTGATTATTTTTAAAGATTTATTGTTTCTTTCGCCAATGCAATACTATATATATAATGCATAAAGATTTGTCATTTTCTCGTGTAATAAGTCTTAGTCTTAATATTTGTATGGTGTGAAGAGTTTTTAGTGATGAAGTACAATATATTCTTTTTCTAATCTATATCTGATTGACTACTATAATTTATTGTACTAATTATTGTTAATATTTTCAACAAGTTTTGATGTGAGTTAGGTGTGTGTGATTGATAATATTTTGATTACATTAAGTTATTGTTGCATTTTGAATAAACTTTAACATAGTTCAAGTGTTAATATTTATTGTTAATATCTAATAGATTTATTTAGTATATGTATTCTGAAAAAAGATTTATAAATTTCTTGATTCTTTGTTAAATCTATATATATATATATATATA
>Ga0209489_109632_pt1 | contig 11787 bp, 5 predicted proteins | sample SiratrowhiteBW_FD_187527 | JGI IMG/M metagenome (GOLD analysis project Ga0209489, IMG submission 187527) | Root nodule microbial communities of legume samples collected from California, USA - Siratro white BW (SPAdes) (version 2) | ecosystem: Host-associated > Plants > Roots > Nodule | place: USA... | reverse complement strand
AAAATAAAAAAAACACACACACAAATATATATATATATATATATATATATATATATATATATATATATATATATATATATAACTCGTATTTTTAAGTAATTAAAATGATGCTAATGGCGTGAATTATGAGAGTTCCTTACGTTCTTTACTGTTTACAAACTAAACAGGAGTCCCACATAATTTTGGGCCTATGAGGACATTCTGGGTAGCTTTGGGCTGACCTAAACCATCCCTGAAGGGAATAATAATAAAAATTGATATATAAAAATAAATTAATTTTGTAAATTTTTTAAAAATATATATGATCTGGGAATATAATTTAGTTTTAAAAATGTATTATACTCCGGATACTATACTGTTTGAATTCAACAAATAATTTTCAAGTTACTGATAAATTAACTGATATTTTCTTTTAATAATGCACTAAGTATGTATTAACGGTTTCAGTTTCAATAAGGATGACGTTTAGTGACATAACATTGTGAAAATACCAATCTAACCAACCAAGATTAAATTTCATGAATGAATATTACAAAATAATAGCGATGTTATAAATTAAAAAAAGGTGTTTGCGATAAATAAATAAAAAGAAAAGAGGAGTGACAATACATTTAGAGTTTAATTCTAAGTTATCACACATTGTAAAAAAGAGAAAAGCATATTGAACAATATAAAAGTGAATGAGATATATTCAGAAATTTATTTTGTTTACATCTTGTATTGAGTGTGGTGTCATGTCATGTTGTTTTATGTTTCGCGTTATTTGCTCTTAATGCATTGAATAGTATCTTTTCTTGCTTCTCTCAAATAATTCAACAAGAACTTGGTTGTTTTCTATTTCAAAAATAAAACTTGCATATGATAATAATACATTTTTATTTTAGTTTATTGGAGTTCAAAGTCATCGTGTATAAATAGAAACATTGAACAACATGTAATGAGTATGTTGTGTTTTTTTTTTTCTTTTATTCAACGTTGTGTTCCAGTTAAGAGTTATTCGATATTCCTTAAGTTAAAATTGTGTTATATTTAGCTTTTTACTGTGGCTATATATGTAATGTAATCTCATTATTACATTATGTCAACCCATGTGGTAAACACAACCAAAAACACCCTATGTGTATAGCATTTGAATCGAGAAAAAAATGATTAGATTTTAAAGTTCCAAGACATTATTTTTATTTTCTTTTTCCCAAACAAATTATAAGATTTGATATGGATTATATTGCCAAACATTCCCCAATTAATAAAATATAAGAAATAATCCAAATTTATTTGATTTCAAAATAATCATATATCAAGATGGTTAAATATTTAAGTGTGACTATAAATTTTATATTAAATAAAAAAATAAGAAAATAGAATAAGATATAAAAAATAAAGACTCATAAATTTAATATCTATTTTTGAGTTAAATACAGTGTCATTTCATAAGAGTCTAACTCAAATTTTATTCTTATTTAAATTACAAAAATATGCCCATTGTCTAAAAATTTCAATTTAAAAGATGTTGACACAAAATTAGATAATAAATATGCTCATTAATAACTGTATTTAAAAACGATTTATTATCTATTCAGGGTTTGGATGTACAGATAAAAAAGAAGCAACCACATGCATAGTGCTGGGTACGTATGATACATGATCCAGAAAATTTGAGATCACATGAGTAACCTAACCACATAGCCATAAACTTTGGAAAAATGGTTAAGTCCCATCCAGTCGCATAATCATTTCCTTTCCATAAGAAACTACAGTTGCTGTTACTTTTTGTTTATTAATGCTTTATACTATAAATGTGTTAATATCCAGAGACGTCTTCTACAATAATTGGTGCTCTGGGTAATAATAGAATATTGCTTTCGTACAGATCAAAGTCATAATTTAGGTTTGTGTTTTCACATCATGCATGAAAAGGGTCCCCTTCTGAATGCAGACTAATCATCAGAATATTGATTTACTTCAATTCAAATTAGAGTGATTTCTCTATCTGATCTCTACGTTATTTGGGTTGGATTCAAACTGCAAATATCATTGGCCATTCATCAATAAGGGGCTACCCCATTGCAATATGCGTCGGTAACCACTCTCCAACAAATTAAAATCAAAACATTTATGACCAATTTGCATGGCTTTAAGAGATCTGGATTATGAAATTGGTTACTTGTGATGGTTGGTAGAAGTAGATCCAATTTGGTGTTTGGAATATCGTTCGTTCTAATCCAAATTTAAATTTGAAACCCTTTGATTTGACCTTATATGGAGTGAAATTGGAAAACAAATGCGCAATAACCCCCGCGGGCAATCATGTTTGCCAACCAGCTAGCACCATAGATGTGACATATGCATCTCCAGGTCATTAAGGTGTTCTCAAATTTGGGTGAATAATTTCCAAAATGTATTGTTTTTTCATTCTTTTGAGTCATCTTTTCAATAAATACTAATGTTCCTATCAGCATATTTGTGACAAATTTTGTGTTTATCAATTATCATAATTATTATTCATCATCATTGTTTTTATTTATTATAAATAATTAAGTTCCTGATTATAAAATAATTTTAAATAGAAATCAAAGTATTCAATCACTCTTATATTTTTGTATTTACTTATATTATTTCTATTTTTTTACTTAAAAAAAAAACGACGAAGAATATTCTTCAAGTGGACTCTTCATCCCTTTTGTAACTATCATTAGAAGAGATACAACTTCATGTAAATTTTAACTTCCTCAAAATCAATCTTATTTCACTTCAAAAAAATTCTAGTCTATTTTCGGAAAGATCAACTAATAAAAATAATAAAACAAAAAAAATGAAAAAAAATAAATGTGATTTTTTAAAAGGCAAACTACATACATTAATTCAACTTATAGTTTTTTTAGCTTTTTTTTATAAGTTTATTAAACATTTTATTCAAAATGAATCTTACTCGAAGTAGCTATTAAACCACTAGAAAATAAACTCTGCCCGGAATGGTCATGGGAGACATGAGAAAACTGTCCCCTTAGCACGTGGGATGCGATAAATTTTCTTGACTTTAACCACAAAAATGACAAAATTGAAGAGACAAATAGAAGGAGGGATTCATGGAATAGATAGCTTGCACTCATCTGTTTAGATATTTTGATTGATTGATTCAAACAGGGTTGTTCCATTTGTTTTGCAATTCGCATCACTTAACTGGGGCTTGTGAAAATTCAGACAACACGAAAATGTTCTTGTTGTCGACTAAGAAAAAAAGTTTAAGTTTTGTACTGTACATTTCAATCGGGGTTTATTTAATTTTTAAAGACATGTTATAAATGAAGGGCTGGAGTTAATTCAAGAAACGCTGATGAAATGGCAACAAAAACTGAGATTAATTAAGTTTGAATTCAAAGGGAACATTGCTATTATATAAATGTGAAAATAGTTAGCTTTGGAAGAGGCAAATTTGATATCAGAGTTTAAATCGAAAGTTATTTATATTTATAATATTCACACAAATTAAGATAGACGTTAAAATCTATGGAATCAATTTGTTTCACATGTGTGTATTAGGCTTTCCAATTTTTAGAGACGAAAACCTAAAAATAACATCCTTGTTTTCATTTTAAACGTTTTTTACATCTTTCACATTTCCCTTTTTTATTTTAACATATTTAAGAGTTTATGCTATTTACATTTCAAGGCTGTTTGATATTTTGAATCACCATGCTTCATATGTTTATTATTTTTCGAGACAACTTCAAATCATGCATGTCATTTCTTCTGGATTTTTTGTCGAATATATTTGTCAATTTGATCACTATGATTTGCAACTAGATAGATATACTTGTTAAAGGATCTTGATGCTCTCTCGCTGAGCATGTCTTTCTAAAAGTGTTTTGGAACTCTTTAAAATATGTGGGTGGTAAAATATTTAAATAGAACAATATCTTTTAGTTTAATATATAGACTGTATATCCATAATGAATAGGTGATAAAGGAGCTTGTAGATGCTGATTATCTTGAGAATATTGATAATAGCAAGTTATTGTCACTCTCTATGTTTTTACATTGTTTAGAATTGCATTTTGTCAAAAATTCAGAACAACTTCATTTATTATCCGGACAAAATATATAGATGAAGTGAATGAGGAACTATAGTGTACTACTTTATAGTATAAGAGTCAAAGTATTATTTTGATTATCATATTTATTCTGAGAGAACTAAACGTTAGATGTAATTGGAGAGAGATGTTGTTGAATTCGGAGAAAAAATCTTACATAATAGAAATAGATTATTAATGATATATCATTTTGTTACTATTTTAGTATAACTAAATATTTTTTGTTATTTTGTTAGTCGAGGTTCCATATTATGCATATAAACGATATAAACCTTTCATTCTTAATAAAATATTTATTTTTTTTCTCAATTTTATTTTTGTTTTCTTACTTGATATTGCTGGGACTTCAATTTGAAGTATAATTTGAAAACAAAAAAAGAAAATCTTAAATAATTTTTGACTGTCAGTAAATATGCCTTATAAAATATTTAAAAGTTTACATTATAGAGATTTTATAAATATGTAATTGTATTCAAAATAATATCTAAGGTGAATTTTAAGTTTTTATAAGTGACCATATGCCATTATTTACATAAAATGAAAAAAACATTAAAATGGACTTTGAAATACGTGATTTATTCACCCAGTCAATGGAAAACTTAAAAATGTAATTTTCTTTTCACCAAATAATCGTTTGGAATTCAAAATACAGAACGAAAAACATATACAATTATTTTATCTTGTTATAATAAAATTTTTAGTTTGTGTGGATGTTCACCAGTTTAAGTTTAAGAAATTGGACTCAGTGTATGTTAAATACGAGTTTAAATCATCTTTAAAGTTATTTTAATTTATTCTAATGTAGTGGTGTAATCCCAAAAAACACATCTCACCAGTTTTTTTTTTTTTTTTTTTAATTATAACTTTATATATTATATTTACAGTAAATTGTGTATTAATATATATAATAATAATAATAGTCAATAAGAATGTTTTTAAATAAATATAAATAAATAGATATAAGATTGAAAGTTTGTTTTCTGTGACATTAATATGTATTTATGGTTTTTTTAGATTAGAAATGACTCAGTAAACAGAAATTATGATAATTGCTTGTTGAATATTTGTTATAAAGTCAATTATTCTAAAATACATATTAACATTAAATTCAAGATTGAATCTGACATTAATATGCGGATAGCGACATTGTATATTTTTTAATTGTATAATTTATTTATATAATATTAAAATAAATATATTATACGAACAAATCAAATTAATTTGATATTACCTATGTTTTCAGGTCTTAAATTTACAGAATCACCTAATCAAAAGTTCGTTCATGCACACAAACGACGTCGTTTAAAAGTTAAAAGCCTATGCCCTATGCGGCAGCGTTTGGCTATCTAAACAAAATTGAAATCTGAAATATCTGGCAAAGTATGGGACGCGACGCTGGTTCTTCACCTTATCCAACCCTGTAAGATTCTAACCGAACCCCTAAACCCTCTCATCTATGGTGTCAAAGCTTATACACAAACCCAGAAATTAAACACCTTAATGTTCGGAACCCACCTTCTCCAAACAACATTTCCCACCACACTCACTCTCCGATAATGGAACTCTCTTCTTCTTTTTTACTCTCTCCAACACCGTGCAATTCCTCTTTCTCCTCCTCCCTCTCTCCGTTCCCAATTCACCTTTTCATCAGAAACTCCAAATCCAGAACCCCCTCTTTCCGAATTCTCGCGGTGGCCGTAGACCCGCAACAGGGCGTCCCCGGGAGCAGTCCCCAGCGACTTCTCAAGGAGCTCGCGGCTCGCAAAAAAGCAACTTCCACAAAGAAGGGACCCCCAAGAAGGTTCATTCTAAGGCCCCCAATAGACGATAACAAATTAGCCGAAAGGTTTCTCAACAGCCCGCAACTCTCTCTCAAATCGTTCCCTCTGTTGAGTTCGTGCTTACCCTCTTCGCGGCTCAACAATGCCGATAGGTTGTGGATTGACGAGTACTTGCTCGAAGCGAAGCAGGCTCTGGGGTACTCTCTCGAGCCCTCGGAAACGCTCGGGGACGATAACCCCGCCAAGCAGTTCGACACGTTGCTGTACTTGGCGTTTCAGCACCCCTCTTGCGAGAGAACGAAGGCGCGGCACGTGCGGTCGGGGCATTCGAGGTTGTCTTTTCTGGGGCAGTACGTGCTTGAGTTGGCGCTTGCTGAGTTTTTCTTGCAGAGGTATCCGAGGGAGGCCCCGGGTCCAATGAGGGAGAGAGTGTTTGGGTTGATAGGGAAGAGAAACTTGGATCAGTGGATTAAAGCTGCGAGCTTGCAGAATTTGATATTTACGTATGATGATATGGATAAGATAAGGAAGAGGGAAAGGGACGGTCCTGTGAAGTAAGTTATAACTTTTAGTCTCTTGTGACATGGTTTTGACTCAATGGTAACATGGTTCTCTTTAAGTTCGGGTTTTCTTTCAAATTATGGTAGTGCAATTGTGCTAGTAATAGTAAATACTGAAGAGTTTTAAATTTGTATGCACCTCCAATTTTAAACTGTTAAGATAGTTATTTATTAGACATTATGGCTTGTATGATCTGTTAATGTAGTTATTAGAAAAGTCAACGAACTTACTATAATGATGATTTGTGATTGGGGTGCAATGTGAAAAATATTTACGTTGTCACTGCATATAATATATTTTATTGATAGTGAATAGGCACTGCCAATCTGAAATTTTGTATTTCATCAAGAACCATCCCGCATGTAGAATTATGTTTACCTACTATATGTCCAAATTTGGCAATGAAATAAACATTGAAAATGACCAAATGGTTGGTCTATAAGCATTTTCACGTGACTGGTCAAACTGAGTTGCTTTATTATGTTAACAGTTGAGATGCGCGTTTCTTCTCAGGAATTATGGTTATACTTTATTTGCTTTTGCATTTGTTAGTACAGCTTTCTGTTTTCCTCTCATGATATTCTTTTGAGTGATGTTTAAAAATCTAATGTGTGTACTTGGGATGCTGAAGAACGGAGAATTTGAATTTGGAAATTATGTTGATGTTGTATTGGGTTCAAATAGAATGACTGACTGAAATCTGGAGTGATGTAAATCCTTGTAAACTTAGGTGCCATCTCTTTTTCAACTTGATGTTGTTCAATGATTATTGGATAAAAAATAATAATGGGCTTTGGCTAGTTAACTGCCTAAAAGGATATAGGAAAGAGAAGGCAAAAATTTGAAGATTTAAACCTTCTTTGTTTACTGTTTTCAGAAACAGATTTCTGGTTTTCGTAATAAAAAAAATTAAAGAAACTTGTTGGTGGGTGAAAAGAGAGATAGGCTCACGCTTACCGTTCCAACATTTTAGATGGATTCACACGTACAATCTCAGAACTCCAATACTACCTTTTATTTATACCACAAAGAACAGGGGCTAGTAATGTGAGTCACGGTTCTGAGACAATATAAACTGTATACAATTACAAACAGCAGGGGATAGTAATGTGTCACAGTTCTCTCTGTCATAGACAGATTTCTCTTAACTTTATACTGCTTTTCTGCTGCGTGGCTGTTGTAGTTCTCTGAACTTCATTGCCTGAACCTTCAAAATGAACTCTAGGTAAACAGGTTCGTGACAAAGAGAACTCTATTGAACAGATCACTTGAAGAAAATATAAGAGGATGAAAAAGCATCTCTGGGTGGTTTCTGGTTTTCAAAACTGTTTTGAAAATATTATTTCAAAGCTTAAAGATTTTGGATGAGAAATTGATTGTTGAGCATTGTGAAATTGTTTTAGAAAACAATTTTAAAACAATAAAAGTTAGAAAGGAATCAAATAGACCCTTATGATTTTTTTTATTGCTGCACGGTTACTCATGTATGACAGAACCATTTTAATCAATGAAGTTGGTCTCTGTCCAATCTATTTCTGAAATGGATTGTTCTTTGCATTTTCACATTTGTTATTCTATGCAGGTCAGTATTTTGGGCTTTGTTTGGGGCTATCTATCTTTGTTTTGGTATGCCAGAAGTGTATCGTGTTCTTTTTGAAGTCTTTGGAATGGATCCAGATGCTGAGGACTGCCAGCCCAAATTGCGGAGACAACTTGAAGATGTGGATTATGTATCTGCTGAGTTTGAAGGCAAGCTAAGCTGGCAAGATATCGTTGCATATAAGGCAAGCAGCACATATCTTCTGCTAAAGTAATTATTTATTTATTTATTTTATTTTCCTGAAAAAAGTTAGTTCACAATGATCGATTTGTCATGCTCAAAAACCTAATTCATCTATTTGCATTAGAAATTCATCTACAATAGAATACTTTATTTTTAAATGATGGCACAGAAATGATGTTTACTGTTCTTCATTCAGCCTCCTGCAGATGCTCTGTTTGAACATCCAAGGTTATTTAGAGCTTGTGTTCCCCCCGGAATGCATCGGTTTAGGGGCAATATATGGGATTATGATACCAGACCCCATGTTATGAAAACACTTGGATATCCATTAGAAGTAACAGACAGAATTCCAGAAATTACTGAAGCCAGGAACATAGAGCTTGGACTTGGATTGCAGGTAGGTCTTCTGTTGTCTCTCATCCTACTTTTCCTTTTGTTGTATCAATATATCAAAAGCACATATCTGGCTTGACTTTCGAGTGTAGGGCGCTAGGGCTTGCATGTGTCTCTGCACAAGTCTTACCTTGAATGTTTAGTGATACTTCTAAGTTTTTATTGTGGAAATTAGGAAGGGAAAGTTAGAAGAAGCTGAAAATGTTGACAGACGACACTTCTGATAGTCAATTATTCTTGCTCTAGACCATTTTTTTACCTGCTTTATGTATTGCTGTACTGTATTTTGCTCATCACTGCAATGTGCACTTCATAGCAACAAAGTTCCTCCTTAGAACCACCCAAACACTACGTACATTAGTGGAGATAGGAAACAGTCTATGTATTTTGTTATTCAGTCAATTTGGTTTAGACCCTAGTGCGCAAGATGCAAAGTTGGTGGTCAGAAGTTTGAAAGTTCCCTGGCTTTTGTTATAAGTTCTGATGGTTGAGTGTCTAATTGCAGCTTTGCTACATGCATCCATCGAAGTACAAGGTTGAGCATCCTCGATTTTGCTACGAGAGATTAGAATACATTGGCCAAAAGATACAGGTATTACTCTGTCTGCTATCCAGATGATGATTTGACTGAAGTTGTGTAAAGATTAGTTTCATTTCATTAATGGGATATACCATATTTTATTGCAAGTTCTATTTACAATCTAACTATTACTTGATCATTGATTGGGTAATGTATAATTTTTAAATTATTATTTATTATTTTCTTAAGGATTTGGTGATGGCTGAAAGATTGTTGACGAAGCATTTAGATGCTCCGGGGTTGTGGCTACAACAGAGGCACCGTGGTCTTCTTATGAATAAGTATTGTGGAAGATATTTGAGGGCCAAACATCTCCACCGGTTTATTATATTTGATGAAAAGATTCAGGATACTTATGAGAATAACCGGAGAAAGAGAAACCCAGCCACAACAGCTGTTCAACAAGCTCTTCATGGGCTTTCGTATCTTGTTTATGGGAAACGTGACGTGAGGCGTCTCATGTTTGAGTTTTTTGACTTTGAGCAGATTCAGCCTAAAGAAGTTGCCTAGATATGGAGACAATATTGACAACGATTAAAAAACTCTTAACTTTTCCTTTTCTATCCCCTTTATTCGAGTTTTTTTTTTTTTTCATTTATGATTTGATCCACCTAGTTGTTAGTGAATAGCAGATGAAGATTCTTTTCGGGGAAGTTGAGCTTGTATATATAATCGCTGTATTTAATTTTCTTGGGATCCTGCACATCCTAGACAAATGAGGATACATGCAAGATGTTTCAACACTAGAAATATTTATATTTATGGAAAACAGGTGTTCGAGTTTGGATTAAAATGATCAAACTTAGAATGCATACCATCTAAACAGTGTTATGATAGGCACAATTGCATGTCTTCTATATAAATTTGAAAATTCATATCTTCAAATAAATAGGGAACGTTATATCTTCAAAGAATCTTTATATCTCTTTCAATAAAATTGTGATATGTATCCTCATGTATTTGGAATTATAAGTGTAAGCTGTTTATTAGTCTCAGATGTTTATAATATTGAAAAAAAAAAAGCATGATTCGAGTATCAAACCTTAATAGGGTAGCACCTACTCTCTGGATGGAGCCCATTCATAATCTGAATTTGCAAACTGAGCGAGTTAAAAAAAATGAAAGAAAATAAGATAATTTTTTGTAAGTGGGTTTATGTGAATGAAGCCAATTAAAGTGGGAAGAGAGAAAAAAATTAAGTAAAAAGTATGATTTTTTATGTATTTTTATTGGAAAAATTTTGGAAAGAAGATAAAAAAAGAATATTTGAAACTGTCAAGAAATTACATTTTACATTTTTTTATTACAATATTATTTTAACTTAAAAAAATATTGTGAAATTTGATGTTGGTAAGCATAGTCCTTGAGTGGATAATAGATTAAGGTAGCTGCATAATTATTTATGCAGTAATAATTAACAATAATCGGTTTGTGAAATTGCTCGTAAAGTTAATTATAGTCCTGCATAATCAATTATGTGGAGTCGATTATCCACACCAGTGCGTAGTTAGAGGGCCAGTTGACAAAAAATCACAGGCATAAACATGTTGAAGGACGTTGAAAAAAAATTATCCTAAAAGGGGTAAAGAATCTTTCAGAGTGATTCTAATTGGGTTACTGACAGATATTTTTTGAGACAAGTCAGTAATTGCCACGTGGATAGATTCTTGGGGTAGACCCACATAGGAAGAATCCATGGTTGGGGATATATATCAAACGGAGAGAAGACCAAACGCAGCTTTATTACCTTGGTTCGATAAACAGAGGATGAGATGGGCCCACGAGATGAGAGATATGCGCACAAATAAGCAGTCTATTAAAACCACTGCTCCGCTACTTGCTGCCTAGGCTAGGCTACTGCGCACCTTTCTCTTCAATCTCTTACCGTGCGCATCTTCCAATCCTTTAAAGCTAACACCATCGCCACTGTCGCAACAATACCGTTCGCCAAAACCTCGGGATCTCAGAATCCACGCGCCAAACCATGTCCAAGGCGCGCGTCTACACCGAGGTCAATGTTCTTCGTCCCAAAGAGTATTGGGATTACGAGTCCCTCACCCTTCAGTGGGGGTAATGTTTCGAACCCTAATTTTTATGCTATTGTTTCTGATCCCAAGGGGAGCAATCCACAACCAAGGGAATTTGCTTGCATGATCTTGGAGTGTGTAGATGGTTTCTCAGCTGCTGTTTTTTTTGTTTCATTGTTCCTTGTTCCAATGGTTTCGGCAATTGTATCTAGTATTTTGTGTTAACTGACTGATGGATGAGGAATTGAGCCGTTTGTGTTGCACTGATATGCTTTTGATTGGATCTGATGCTCATGCTTAGCTTTTGTGTGGTAGGACCAGACATTTGAGCTGGTCCAGAATCACCTTGTACTGAAGAGTTGATTGATCGAGTTTGTTCTCTGTATCCTTATTATATCATACATTTTTTTAAATTTTACTCAGCGAGTATTCCTTGCTTCCTTCTTGGTTTATTTTCCATTTAAATGGAATGGATGATATTGGAACCCTTTGATGATTTCTTCCCCATCTTGGACGAATTTCTTGAATTTTTCAGTTTCATTTTTTTTTTTTTTCAGCGATCAAGATGATT
>Ga0209489_109628_pt1 | contig 11793 bp, 6 predicted proteins | sample SiratrowhiteBW_FD_187527 | JGI IMG/M metagenome (GOLD analysis project Ga0209489, IMG submission 187527) | Root nodule microbial communities of legume samples collected from California, USA - Siratro white BW (SPAdes) (version 2) | ecosystem: Host-associated > Plants > Roots > Nodule | place: USA... | reverse complement strand
TTCCACCAATCAAATCAAAACAGTCTTCTCTGTAATTACTGTAACACTTCCATTTATCAAACTCCTTTCTGTAATTCATTAGCTGATTCAGATTCAAAAACTTAATTTGTTTTTTTTTTTTTTTTTCATTTTGGTTTAGACAGGCGAATCAGTCTAAACCCAGGATTGCATTTCTTTTGGAGTAGAAAGAAAACTTCTTTCCTCAATGTCATTAATTTGGGTGGCATAGTCTCCGCTTTTCTATGTTGTTTTACCTTTTATATATTTTAAATACAAATAATCACCATTAGTATATGTGTAGCAGAGAAAGCATCTAAATGGAGAATCATAATAAATATAGTAAAAACTTCTTCAGATCGAACAGAGAATATCTAAGATAGAATATAATATCGAGTCGATCTGAGATGAAAACATGTTAAAAAATTTAATTGTTTAAATATAGAAAAAAAGGTTTATAAATTTTTGTGAGTGATTTGATATAAAATATTTTTTTAATAGATAAAATTATAATTAAAATTAATTTAAGATTAATATAATTAATTTATTAGGTGTGATTGATAAATTATTATTATTTTAATTAATAAAATTATATTATTTTAAAATTAAAATAAAAAATTAAAATTATTATTATTAATATTATTATTTTATAAATATATTTTTATTATCATTTTACATTTTATTATTTTTATTATTATAATTATTATTTAAAATTTCATTCTTATTTTCAATTTTTTAACATTAATTTATTATTAATTTTATAAAATTATTATTAATATTTTTCGTTAATATTATCATTGTTTTATAATTTTATTATGTAATGTACACTTTCGTTACAAATCTCATTTACGTGAAAAAGAAAGAATATTAACCTCTTTGTTCTTCTTTTTTCGTAATTAATTAATATTTAACTCATTAGTTCTTTTTAACTTTCTGTACTTCCTCGCTTCTAAACTTTCCATATGCAGATCTAAACAACTTCTGATGTATTACAAAAATCTTGAGACTAGAAGATACACAGTAGATTACAAAAATATGTGTATACTAACCCCTGAAAAAAGAAAGTAAGCCTGTTAGGATTTTATTTTAACTGAAAATACAAGTCTAATTTTAATGTATCATTATAAAAAGGTAAAAAAATATATGTATTATAAATTGTTCACCACATGTTTGATGAGATAACGTTATTAAACATTTAAGATATTGATAAGAAACTTCATCAGGATTTTATTTTTAGAAGGTATCTCACGTAATTAAAAAAAAAATATGTATTTAAAGTAGGATGGACTCTGAATCATATGAGACTAGTAGCCCTATTAGAAAACCAATATTTGTTTCACATAGAGTACAATATTCACTTTTCTTGTTCCTTTTATCACCTTTCATTATGTTCCCCCAATTAGTTTCTCTATCTTACTGTCATCGCTAAACCTTCATAACTGACATCATCACTAATTCCACCATTTGGAATTGTCACTGTAAAAGAATTCATTTTAACATTTGATATTATTGTTTTTCCAGCTCTGTAAAATTAGACACTTTTTATATAACTTATCCTGAAATATTCTCATTTTAGTCCATGCTATTATTTAGAAAAACATGTGGTTGGTACATTATCACCAGATGGGGACAAACAAAATGAAACAAAAAAGACACATAATCAAAAATATAATAATTAAGAGGGCCTAAAAGGATAAATAAAAAACTATTGAAAGTATAGTGTAAGTTTTCAAATTCCTAGTATTTAAATACAATATAATGATCTATATATTTTGTCATTTTATATGCATATTTAACAGATGTGTAAAATGTCCCATCCTTTAATTTTTGATTTGAAGGCACCTAAAACGTTTGGTAAGAAGTAATCAACAATATATTGCTTGGAGTGATGATCTTGAATAGGCAAGAACAGCAATGAGTTTCCATTTTTAGGAAAAATAGCACATAGATAGAAAATATTAAATGGGAAAATAGGGAGGCATGAAGTAGCAGACCCCAGCAAGTTGATTCAGAAATATCAATCCAACTACTGCCCCAGGCTATGAATGCCCAACATCTGTATATAACACAAACTTTCTTCTTCAGCCTTATGTCTTAAGCATTTATCTCTGCTTTACACAAACCCCATCAGAATATGCTTCTACACATGTCTTCCTCAGCTTCTCACACTTATGCTCTGTGCTTCTCAACTTTGTGTCAAATTATGATTATAGATGTCTTTAGCTTGAAATTACCTTCATTCCATTTATGTGCATACTATGGGGTGCATCCCAAGATAATTGTTCTCCTTTCAGTTTACTTCTCATGCTGTCTGGAACACATGTTGCTCCTACTTCTGTTGCCAGTTACTTCCACCTACGAACTCTGCCCGACCGACCAACAGTTTGGTAGGGGATTCAATTATAATACTCACAAGATTTGTTCAGTTTATTGGGATTAATATTCTCACTATTACCATGTTCTATTGTTCATTCCTTCTGCTAGTATGATAATTGAATTAATTAGGATTGATTATAACAATTTATTACTATATCGAAACATATTTAAGAATTAACTTCTACCTGTTGTTATTACTATTAATCAATATTTAAGAAGTTATTAATATTAATCACTCTCAGTTTTAAGAATCCACACTTCCACCTGTTATGAACTAATTGCTTTCTAAGGAAAACTTAAAATTGCTAAAAGTAAAGCACAAGAGAACAAAAAGCAATGATACACACAAATTCTATTGAGAAAAGGAAAGACAAAGATGGACGAAAGAAATAAGAAATCAACTTTCTACTTATGGTGGACGAATCAAAACAATAAAATTTGAATCAATTAATTTAAATTGAAATGAATTTATTTAATTTTTTATATTTTTTGTTTCACAATTCAAACCAAACTAATCATATTAAAATTGAGTTTCATTGGTTGGAATGAACTAAGTTCAATGTGATGCATTAACATAAAACTCTATTTTAAGAGAAAATGTGATTTTATGTTAATTAACGTCCCTCATATAAAACAAATTTAAAACGATACATGTAAGCATATCATAAAATTCCAAACATTAATAATAAAAAAAGTAATATCATTAATTTGGTTCGAATTTGTTAAATTAATATTCAAACCCAACACTATTAAATTTAATTGGTTTAGTTGTAGTTAAATATAATTAAACTAATTCAAACGTTGGTTTGGATAATCCAGCCAAGTCAACATTTCTTCTTCTAATTTATCAAAATTGTACTCTTTTAAGGGCTGAACTGATTACATTATTAGATACACGTTGTCCACGGCAATGAAAACTACGTAGTAAGTTGTCTGTTTTATATGCCATTCACCACAAAAGGAGAAAGTTAAAATTTTCACTTCTGTTGTACAAGTTCGAAAATTGTGCCAAGATCAATCTTGGTTTTTTCATTCAACATCAGACTGCCACGATGATTATAGACATCCAAAAACAAAATTATTTATAACTACTAAAACAACTCTTCTGAAACCAACCAGTCACACGAGTACGGGACTACAATTTTCTAGTAAAAAGTAGTTTTAGAGTTTTAGAGTTGGTGAAGGCAAAGGCAACACAGGTTTATGTATTATTCTCGAACATAATTATCCTAGGGGGAATGGGAAAAGGGTTTGTTTACATATTAACAGCTGATGATGGATGTTCTGATCGCATGGTGTTGCCGATATCAGAAAATGAGAACACTGGCATTATAGCAATAATTGTTAACATGGGATAGCTTGAAACCACAAAATAAGTCTTCTAATAAGGAATTGCAGTTGTAACAAAGAATTAGAAGATACAGGGCGAAGAGGGCTGCAAGAACAGGAATGAAGTCAAACGCGGCCGGTCTATATATTAATAAGGTAGACAAGGCCAATGTCATGCTAGATCATATTTTTTGCCTACAAATCAGAACGCTAAGAAAACTCTTTACATTGCAGAATAAAATATGGTTATAGAAAAAGGCATCAATAAAAAAAGAAAATTGTTGAATTATACAAATAACAAACTTAAGTGTGTTGAATAGTTCTTGGTAAGAAAAAATCAAGGGAAGGCAGAGGCGAGAAGAGAAATGTGAATAAAATTTAGAAGGAATATTAGTCACAAAAGTGATCAACAAAGAACTTGGACCAAGTTGACCCAAGCTTCATTTTCTTTTTAATTGCCACCATGTCTAGTGTTTAGACAAACGTTGTCCTGTCAGGTAAGTTTCAAATAAACCTTCATTCAGCCCATAAATTTATCATCAACACAAAGGAGAAACCCTTCTCAACCGAAAACTTGACTGAAAGTTCAGATAAAAATCACTCATGTTGCATATGTAATATATATTAATCAGCCAGACTATGTCAAAATCTGCGATTACATAAGAAAAATCCTGTGGTCATACAGCTCTTTTTATTTCCCTTGACCAATCAGGCAACAAAAAAAAAAAACTGAGTTCTACTTTTACAGTTTCAGCAAGACATGTGATTAACTAAGATTCAGTTGATGTGGTTGCGTCATCTTTGTGCTTAATCATACCAGAATCCACAAGAATGGGAACCTCAGCTGCAAGCCATGGTGCGAGACCTAAGCAAAGTGCATGAGCAATGCCAAATCTGGGGCTGTAAGGAAAGCCAAGAACAGAAACACATCATTATTTAAATTCAGAAAACATTAAGAGGATGCTCACTAAAATCTCCTATCAAAAAATTAATGTCACTTGAACCCAAAAAGTAGGTTATTTATCTACAAAAAGTATTCTACAGCTTTAAATCGTTGATAGGCCACAGTAATAACGAAAAAATCGTAAAACTAAATAATCTCAAATCACTATTAGAACACAAGTCTTGAAACAGAAACATTAAGCCCCACATCAATATTCTGCTAAAGCAAATCAAGTGTCGTATTAACTATCTAGACACACACTAGCATTAACAACTCGAGATATTCAGTAACGTGAATGAAGAAAACAGATACCTTCTAGATGCCTTATCCAGCTCTAGATATTGATTAATCAACGAAATCATTTGACCAAGGAGGATCCTAGTTGATTATTGTTGGAACCTTAACAATCCTAATTATTGCAATCACAATAGTACCTTCTCTTAAAATTTGGGTTAGACTCTAATTCAACCCCAAAGTTAGCTCGCATTGTGGGGATTGCCTCTCACTTACATGCATTATTTAGGCCCTGTCTTTACTCAACATGAAAATTAGGTATTTTTCAATACACTCCCTCCCACTTAACACTATTGTCTTTGGTGAATGGATAATATCATACACAAAAATCATGTCTTTTTCGACACACTCCCTCCCACTTAACACTATTGTGTTTGGTGTATGGATACTATGAAAGGAGGCACAATAACAAAACTATAACAGACTTTAATATGGAATTTGAGTGGGACTTGACTAAACCGCAAAAACTAACTCATAGGATGAAAGTTGTCCCCAACTAATATACACTATTCAGGAACTTCGGTTTTCCCGATACTCAATTTTTGTTGGTTCATTCCACACAACTTCCACATTGAGAGCAGGTACTATTACCACTTTGTCAAAATTCTAATAAAAACACTTCAATTATATATGCGACAAATAGCACAACAATCCCTAATAAACTAACATCTAGTTTGGTGTAAAATCCATTCGCCAATTTCATTGGCAACTCTGTAGTTTAGTCACCACAAACATAATCATAATCACAGTCAGCAACAGGATGAGGTTAATTTTACACGATTAGTTGATAGAAAAAAAAAAAGTACCAATTTTTGGCCCAGAGAGGCTTGAAGTGCACAGTCAAGCAGATCTTTCCACCCCTGTACATCTATAGAATAAAAAAGGAGGGAGCAAATAAAGTTTTGTTGTCAGAGACAGACAAATGAGGAGCAAAAGGAGAAGGAGGAAAGGAAAAAGGGAAAAGAAGGAACCTTTTGGGTCTTTCCATCCAATTGAGGGAGTTCGAGTTCGGGGGCGGTGGAAGGGTAAGTGACGGGGATATCGAATTGGAGGTCGAATTCGTACTTGAGGAGGTTGTAGACGTACCAGCATTTACCGGTCCAACGAGTGCCTTCGGGATTGGCGGCGGAGATGCGGAACCAATCGTTGTCGTTGGACTTGTTCATCTGGGTGTAGGCTATGAGAGACTTGTACTCCTCCTTCAACCTCTGCGTCCATGCCGCGCCGTCTCGGGGACCCGCCTTCGTCGTTAGCAAAGGGATCTGTGTCAGAGTCGACTTCGTGTTCGGGTCCCAACCTTCCATCTCTCTCTCTTTGCTTCAAACCTACGCTGAATTGCGCCTTCAAACGACAACGCTGCTCCTTCTCTCTTATGTTCTGTTCAACTAGGTTATAAATGTAATTTCGATTTTAGTTTAATGTGTGGGCTTCTGTTTTTTCTTTAATTTGTTATTATATAGAGTCGTTACAAATTGTACTTAATAATATATATATATATATATATATATCATAAATAAATAAAAGTACTATGAAAATTTGTTATTTTTTAAATCTGACTTTATACTAGCCAGTGAAAGATTATTAGGAGTTATTGTTTCTAATGTGAATTAAAATAATTATTTTAAATAAAAATATATTTAGTATTTTTAATATTGTTTTAAATATCTTATGTATTAAATTGAATTTAATATTTTTTAAATAATTTATTTATAATTAAAATAGGAATGTGCCATGATATAAATTGTTTATTATAAAGATAAAATATAATTTATTTATTTATTATTGACTATAGTTATAACATAATTTGCGAAATAAAAACTTGTATTAATATAACATTTAATTAAGCGTTATTCCAAAAAAATTAAAATAACATCCTAATCTTCTATAAGAGTATTGTTTTAGTTTGATTTCTTTTATTCAAATGTTATCGTTTGGAAGGATAGTGTAAGTTATGTTATTTGTTTCTTTAATTTCTTCTTTGCTATTTTTTACATTAATATAGAAAAATATAATTAAGTTAAATTATTTTAATGTTATGGTTATATTTTAATTTTTTATTATTTATTTTACTATAAATTATTATCTTATTAACAATTATTATATTTATTAACTATATATTTGTTTAGTATTTTTATTTTGTAAATCTTAAATCTTTCTACGATTGTCTATCAATAAAAGATAACTATCTAATACATATAATAATTCATTACAATCACTTGATATATTGTGACAAAATCTCTAATTATGTCATCACTGATATATGGAATATAACAAAATGATGAAAATATTATTGATATATTGTAACAAAATCTTCAGTGATCTCATCACTAGTAGATGAAATATAACAAAATGATTGAAACATTATTGTATATTAAGTTTCGATACCCTAAATTTTTTTTTATATTACAAAATATAATGTTAAAGCAACTTAAGAATAAAAAACATATTAACCATTAAGGAACAATCTTAAGAGTGTATAACACTTTATCTCATAAATGTTCACTCACACTAGATTTTGGTAAAGTTTTTATGAAACTTGCATAAAGTCATTAGGTTTGTTATATATATATATATATATATATATATAGTAATGGTGTAAATCTTCTATTGGTTGTTCAAAATATTTAAGGTGTTCATTCCTTAACTTATTTTGTGTTTTTTTTTCTATTTTTTAATTTTTTTACAAAATTTTAAAATAGACATTTTTTTAAAATTCCCCTTAAATCATGACAAATTAACATAATTTTATTATCAAAAAATCGTGCATTATGGCACGATTTTATTTAAGAATGAAAATAGTGTCATTATAGAATAATTTTAAGCATTAGCACGGTTTCAGAACAACTTTATTACATTTAAATTTTAAAATCGTATTGTGATGGCACAATTTTATTATTTTTCATACTTTATTATACTTAAATTTTAAAATTGTGTTGTGATGACACAATTTTATTATTTTTCATATTAAAATTGTGCAAACTTAACAAAATTGAAATTTTTTTTTTGCCCATTATGAAATTTTTGTAAAAAAACTGCACCATAATGAAAAAATAAACTTTTGTTTTATAAAATGCGAATACAAGGCCATCAGTGTAACTTTGTTAAACTTCATGTGAGTTGCTCCAATTGCATATGGGTTTAACAAGGTTAAATTTAGGAATTTAAACAATATCATATAATCTTTATCGACAATAAATCAATCATGCAAAGGCTAAGAAGTGCACAACGAGTTATGAAAGTAAATATAATCGGTAAGTATCTTACAAAATAAAGTAACAAGAAGTGGTGTTAAATTGTATTTTGAAAATTTTGAATACTTTTTAAAAAAAAATTATGTTTCATTGTTCGTTGTGTTCACAATGTGAAGACATACTATTAAACTAAGAGATTGATAAATAAAATATGTTTAAATGTCAAAAACTTTTGTTTACTTTATATGTGTATATATAAAAAATCACAATGAAAAGAATAGAACACAAAGCTTTGATATTAGTGAATCTCAACATGAGATTATGTATATTATTTCTCAATTGTTTTTGGCTAGTATGGACACATGTATTGTTTTTCAAAATTTTTAAACTTATGAAACATGTAAATAAACACCTATTGTTTTATATAATAATTTGAATACATGTTCAATATTAAACATGTTAGAGTGGTGTACATTTTATAGATGAATCTAATTATTTATTCACCTTAGTTTTGATTTAACTCTAATGTATATAGTATATATGATATATATTGGAGAGTTTCTTACAAAGGATTTTTCAGATTCTACAAAAGTTGTACAAGACGAAAACTTTGATGCAAAAAGAAATTACTTGAAAGTTTGCTTTACTTTTTTTTTTTTTCTTATTCAAGGAGAACAACATCAACTCTAAAAGGAAGTTAAATAAATCTTAAAACGTGTTTGAAATTTTTTTACAAAACAACTGACAGTTGACAAGTTGTGGGTGACCATGCACTATTTAAAAAACTTTTAAAACGATATTTGTAAACAACTAACATAATGAAAGTTAGTAGAAATGTAAAAGATAAAATAATAGACACTTTAATTTTATAGTAATTCACCCTTACACTATATTATGTTTATTTTTTTTCCTTTTACAAATAACAAAGGACTCGAATCAAATAATGATTATTGTTCTTGCTGGACCTGGAAGGAGTCCTCACTCGAGTGGTTCTTCGGCTCCCGTGTGCTGATCTCCAAACTCTGGTGAGGTGCAGGGTGGGTAGCTGTTAAAGACGCTCCGATGCCAAAGTCAGTAATCGAATATCAGAGGAATATTCTCAAAGTTAGGTTCCAACATACCTCGTACTGGGTCCACACTTAAGGTATCTATAGAGGTCAAATTCGTACGACGATCTTGTAATTGGTCGAGATTTCTGAGTGTGGCAGCTCCTGCAGACACGGTAGCGTTTGTGATTGGTCTAGGTTCTGAGTGTGGATGCCTTTGCAGACACACTATCGCTATGACTGGTCGACGTTACAAGGGCCTGCCAGCCGCTGAAGACTGTGCCTTGTCAGTAACTGAGTTGGCACAAACATGGGAGCTGCCTGTTATACCTTAGTACTGCTATTCGTGTTTCGTCTGCATACTGTACAAGAGGATAGTACTTCGGATATACTCGAGTACACCTCGGATGCCTTGTGCACATTAAATGTGTATTTGGGTACATCTCGGATATACCCGAGTACTCTTCGAACGTCTTATGCACACTTCTCGGATATACCCGAGTACCATTCGGGTGCCTTATGTACAATTATATTTATTTTCTATGTCAATTACAAGTTCTAACTAATAAACATAGATGTTTTTTATTATCTTATTTATTTTCCCTTCAAATAATTATTGTTTTATAATTTTGGAAAAAAATTACATAAAAACGGATTTTTACAAATTGATTAGTAATTTTTTTAAATTAATTTTAATTTAAATGTTGTTATGTCATTGTTTTTTCATGATGTTATTATTAGGAAGCACATGTTTTATTTTTATTTTTTATAGATAATTTCCTTTGAGTTTCTGTTTGTTTCTGGAGATGGATTTACGCTGAAATACTGTTTGCAATGAAAGTTTGTATTTTAACGAATAAAATATACTTTAAAAACGGAACTTGAGAACATATCTTTTATCAAGTTTTTTTTGTCTATAACACTCACTAAAATAATATTGATAATGACTATCATTTATTTGTGCAAATATTATGTTTTTGAAATAAATAATAAATATAAAATTAATCCAATATTATTAAGGAAGAAAAATAATATGTATATGAGAAATAAAAAATATATATGTTATTACTGTAGTGTATTATTTAATTCAGACAAATTAAATTATCAACCATAATAATCATATTTGATTTTTGTTTTTTTTTTCTATTTTGTCCATTACTCAAGTATTCAAAATAGTAAATGTTATTTTTTATAAATTATTTTTATTTTATTTTATTCGTTTGTTTAGTAACTTATGAAATGAAAAAAAAAAACCAAGGAGACGAGAAATCATTTTTAAATTTTCTTTTAATGAATGAATAAGATTAGAGTAAATAGATGACATCAGTGGGAAACACATTTTAATTACAAACTTTTATGTAAATAAGTTTTTTAAAAGATTCACCCGTTTGCATATATAAATATAAATACAATTATATTTGATATCTGATATAAACTTTTATTTATAGTTGATACATAATATCTATATGCTAATAAATATATTTTGTAATGATTTATTTATTTATATATGAAAATTTTAACCAGAACATATTAATCCCTACTCATCTTTTCAAAGACTCAATAAAATTAACAAACAAATTAACCTAACATATTTGTATTATCCATGTTGTTGTGACAAGTCTCCGTTCATGTATGAAAATTTGTTGAGATTTATTTGTATGATTTTTTTATTGTTTACAGGGAAGAAAGAAAGTGATCGGCAAAATAAAAAAAAGGAAGAGATATTGCATTGTGTGTGATTTTATACAAAAAGTAAAAAAAAAATTGTTGAGTTAAATTAGTTATTTATTACATATATTTACATATTCATTTTAAGTTTTATATATTATTTAGTTATATATCTTTGATGTATTTTTGTTTTAAATTTAGAGAAAAAACCCAAATCTGAGTTGATAATAATAATAATCTGTGTAGAACACAATGGATGGATAAATTTGTTACTGACCATCCCAGCGAGCAATTCCTCATCGTTGCAATCAGGGAGTGACTGTGATTTAGATTCGGCCAGCCGAGTTTTTTCTTCAATCCAATTCGAATCCTAATCCTTGGTTTCTTCTTTGTTGTTCTTTCCAACATTACATAAACCTTCTTCTTCATATCCATTTCTGGTTCTTTCAAAACCCTAAAACACATAAATATCCATGGCCGCTCCTACCAGGGACCAAACCCTCTCTCTTCTCGCCGCGGCCAACAACCACGGGGACCTCGCCGTTAAAACCTCGTCGCTCAAACAAGCAAAGGACCTTCTTCTCTCCATCGACCACTCTCTCGCCGCCGACCTCTTTCCTTACTTGCTTGAGCTTCAGTCTTCTCCCGAAAGCCTTGTTCGCAAATTGCTCATTCAGTTAATTCCTCACTCTTTTATTTTTAATTATTTTCTTTGTTTGATTTCTAACCTTGTGTGATTGAGGCTTTTTAGTTGTTTATGCCTCTTCTTGAAAGGACAATCCGTTCTGTCGTGTTTTGTTGATGAATTTTGTGTTTTAGGGTAATGCTGCAGGGCTACATTTTCGTTTTTTTTTTTTTTTTTTTTTTTTTTTTTTTTTTTTTTTTTTTTTTTTTTTTTTTTTTTTTTTTTTTTTTTTTTTTTTTTTTTTTTTTTTTTTTTTTTTTTTTT
>Ga0209489_109623_pt1 | contig 11801 bp, 8 predicted proteins | sample SiratrowhiteBW_FD_187527 | JGI IMG/M metagenome (GOLD analysis project Ga0209489, IMG submission 187527) | Root nodule microbial communities of legume samples collected from California, USA - Siratro white BW (SPAdes) (version 2) | ecosystem: Host-associated > Plants > Roots > Nodule | place: USA... | reverse complement strand
TATATATATATATATTTGTGTGTTATATGCTTGTTGCAATGTTGAACCCTAGGGCAGACGACATGCTATATATATTTGTTTGGGAATTTTCTAGTTGTTTTGAAGGTGGGGGCTGGGTATGCATTTTTCTGCCTTCACACACTTTACTATCATGAGTGAGGCCTTATACCCGGGTCTGTTAAACTTAGAAATAGAGGAGCCGCGCAGCAAAACTAGGCGGATGTACTTTCTAACCTGGTTGTTACAAAAAACTTCAGCTAGAGTCTGTTCCCTTTATTATCATGTCCATAAATACGTCATTACTGGCTGATATGGATGTGTGGTAAAGGAGGCCATAGCTCTAGTGACCTTTAATAGGAAATTAGGATAAGACACCCTTTGTAAGCACATTTACAAGCCTATAACATACATCCTATTAGGTTCAACCCTAATTAGAGCACTAATGGAGACTTTTTGTAGCTCAATTATCCACTACCAATCATTACATAAGTTTAAGTTGCTATAAGAAGAAGTTGATATGGTTTTAAAAAAAATTAAATTAAAATATCAATCTCATTTTTTCTTTGCATACAATACATTCCCTTTTAAAAAAAAATTAATCTCATTCTATATTTTAAAAGAAAATTTGTATGGGTGGTCTAAGAATAACTTTGGCTAGGAAAGACTTGGTACTTAAGAATGTCCACCTCTCTTTCCTGGGAGTTTACTTCGTAAACTTTCAACACTTTTTCCTTTAAAAAAACGGAGAGATTTTTTTTCTATACATAAGAGTCAATCTCATATTTTATTAAAAAAATCATTAATCTCATTTTTTTATATGCATTGCATACTTTCTGTTCAAAAAAAAAAAAAACAAACAAACAAAAATTGATTTTGGGAAATAAATAAAAAATATTAAATGTTTTTGCCTCACATATATCACATATTCTCTTTATTCTAAAAAATCAAAATAAAAAAATAGAAAAAATATTAATCTCATTTTGCATTGCATATTTTCATTTTTTTTTTCTAAAAAATGATTTTGGAAAAAAAAAACATACAACATTTTTCTTGACATGCATTACATATTTTCCTTTTCTAAAAATGATTTTCGAATATATAATAAAAAAACATTAATCTCATTTTTTTCATATTCATTGCATGTTGTCTTTTCCTAAAAAATCAAAGAAAGGGGGTCGTGCATCCATTCATCAATTAAAGGTTTTCATACATTCTTACATACATCCATTTATGCAAATATAAAAATATATTTTCATTCATCCATACATTCTCATGATATTGAAAACAAGAGGTTTCATTCATTCATGCATTCACCTAAGACTTCATACATCCATACACATCTTATAGAAATTATTCTCATCTAAAGTTTTATGTATCATTGATGCACTCTTATGTAAATAGCATACACACATTCTTAAAAAAAATATAGTTTCAAATAGAGTCAATGCATTCATTTTCAAAATCTTATTCAAAACAAACAAAGAAACAAAAAGTATAGAGTTCATTTTCATATTATTATTCATTCAATAAAAAATAGATTTGATGTATGTTTCATGCATTCAATAAACAAAAATGAAAAATATGCATTTCCTACATGCATTTTCATCATTTATGCATTTTCATAAGAATTCTCAAATAAAATGCATATGTTTATGCATTCTCATTGCACTTGTGCATTTCCTTTTAAAAAATGTTTAGCCTCATGACATTCATTCATACATTTTCAAAAGCTAAAATTTCATTCCTTCTAAAAAAAAGATAAAGAGAAACAAAAGAATAATTTCATCCAGCTATAAATACATTTTCTTAAAAATAAAAAAAAACTTTTCCACGCATCCAATTTTCATACGGCCAATTTATGCATTCATTTGCATTTTCAAAAAAAAAAATTCTCAAAAAAATTCATAAATGAATTCCTAGAAATTTCATACATAAAAAAATAATAACAAAAAAACAAGACAAAACAAAACATTTTTTTTGTTTAATTAATTTGTATTTTTGTACATCTTTCTTCTAATTTGCTCGTATAAAAAAAAATTGACATACATACATTAATTAGTTTTGCATGGATCTTAAGTTAGACATGCATCATACTTCTAAATAGGTATCATACATTTAAACATTCATCACATATCTAAACATACATCACATATCTTAATATACATCATGCATTTAAACGTGCATCATACATCTTCAAAGGCATCCATACTACATTCCATAACATGTTTTTTTCCTTAGGAAGAATTTTGAAAATACATTTTTAAAAAAAATATAAAATAAAAAAATAGAGTTTTATGCATTCTAAATGCATTCACATTGAAAAAGAAAAAAAATGAAAAAAATAGAGTTTTATGCATGCGTCTAGGCCTTCTCTTAAAATAAAAACAAATCAAAAAATAAAAATAGAGTTTTATACATTCTCATTCATTAAAAAATATAGATTTTTAATGTACTCATACATGCATTCAATCAAAAATGAAAATAAAAAAATAGATGTTTTAAACATTCGCCTATGTATTCTCATTCAAAAAAATAAAATAAAATAAAAAATATAGTTGTGATGCATTCATCTATGCATTCTCATTTCTCATAAAAAATTAAAAAATAGAGTTTTATGCGGTCATTCTTGCATTGTCAAAAAATAGAAAATAAAAAATAAAGAATAAAGTTTTATGCATGCATTCTCATTTAATCAAAAAACAAAAAAAAATCATATATGTATTTTCAAAAAATTGAGAATAAAAAAAAGCATACATGCATTTTCATTCAATAAAATAAAAAACAATTTCATATATGCATATCATCATTCACTTAAGCAAAAGTGGAAACTATGCATTGCATACATACATTCTCAAAAATCATCATGCCTTCATAGGATTCCATACATATGTTCATGCGCATGCAATGTACTCAGACATCTCTTCCTAAATACCAATATCAAACAAAAGAAATTCAAGAATAGAAAAAAATAAAAAATATTGCATACATTCGTGCATTCATTTAATTTGAAACCCCCTTGACACTGTCACGGTCTCAACCTCATGTTTTTAAAATTTCATTTGAGACTCTTTCGACATGGTCATGGTCTCAACCTCACTATCTTCGAAGTTTAATGTGAAACTCTCTCGACACTATCAAGGTCACAACTTCACTGAAAACAAAATTCATGCATTCATAAATGCATTTTCTAAAAAAATTTCCTAAAAATAATCATGCATTCATAAATGCATTTTCTCATAAAAAAAAAAATCTTTCAAACATATACACATTTAAAATTTTTGAAAAAAAAAAATTGTAAATACACTCTCCTTTGGAAATTTGTAAATACATTATCCTTTGAAATTGTGTACATATATTAAAATTTGTGTACATATGTTTTGAAAAAAAAAAACTTTTGTACATACATAGTCATTGAAAATATTTTTGTAAACACATTCTCCTTTAAATATATGTGAAAAAAAATCTTTGAACATACATTCTCTTTCGAAAATTTGTACATACTTTTCTAAAAAATTTATACATTTGAGTATAGATTGTCATTCAAAAGAGAACAAAAATAAAAAAATAGAATTTAGAGCACCCATTCATGCATTATCAATCAAAAATAAAAATAAAATAGAATTTAGAGCATACATTCTTGCATTATCATTCAAAATAAAAATGAAAAATAGAATTTAGAGCATCAATTCATGCATTATCAGTCAAAATAAAAATGAGAAAAATTTGAAAGATAATTACATGCATTCATGCATGTATTTTCAAAGGAACAAAAGTAACTATTGAACATCAATATACGCATTCACAAGCTGATGAAGGTATTTTTCTTGGCTATTCACTGCATGGTCATGCATATAGAGTATATAATAAGAAAACCATGCTAGTTGAGGAATCCATGCATATTGCATTTGATGAAACTAACCAGAACATGCAGGAAAGTCCTAAGAAAAGTGCAGATGATGAGGTTCCCAATGCTGAACAAGTTGATACTGGACTGGAAAATAAATCTAAAGAAGGCAGTAAACTGCCAGAGATTCAACCAATTGAACAGGGAGATCAATTAATTGAATTTAGAGCTGGTGGAAATACAATTAATTCTAGACTGCCAACAGAATGGAGAGTTCCTAGAAATTTGTCACTGGACAATGTAATTGGTCAAGTTCAGAAAGGAGTATCAACAAGGATATCCTTGAACAATTTTTGTGAACACATGGCTTTTGTATCACAAGTGGAGCCTAAAACTGTAGTTGATGCACTTGAAGACAACAACTGGATCAATGCAATACATGAAGAACTAAATCAGTTTACTCAAAATGAAGTCTGGACACTAGTTCCTAGAACTAAGTGGGTATTCAAGAATAAACTGGACGAGCAAGGTGTAATTGTGGAATAAAGCAAGGCTGGTTGGAAAAGGATACAATCAAGAATAAGGTATAGACTTTGGAAAACCTATGCACCAATAGCTAGATTGGAGGCAGTAAGATTGCTATTAGCATATGCTTGCATGAATGAATTTAGACTACACCAAATGGATGTCAAGAGTGCTTTTCTCAACAGATATATTGTTAAAAGAGGTATATGTGAGTCAACCCCCTGGATTTGAAGACCACAAATACCCAGATCATGTCTTTAGGCTAGAAAAAGCATTATATGGCTTGAAACAAGCACCTCGATAGTGGTATGAGAGGTTGAGTAATTTCCTTTTTTTACAAGGCTATGAAAGAGGAAAAACAGATAAGACATTGTTCATTAAGAAAGCATGCAATGATATCATTCTTGTAAAGTATATGTTGATGATATAATATTTGGTTCACCTAACGAAATTCTATGTGAGCAGTTTGTTAAAGCAATGCAAGGAGAATTCGAGATGTCAATGATGAGAGAACTCAATTACTTCCTTGGGTTACAGATTAAACAGTTTCAGCATGCAACATTTCTCTGCCAATCAAGATATTGCCGAGAACTGTTGAAGAATTTCGACATGGAGAATTGCAAGGAAGCGTCTACACCAATTGCCACTAGATGTTCTTAGTTGCTAATTGTGACCAAAATAGTCACCAAATCAAATTTTGGTTGCTAAATAACTAAAAAATAGAAGTAATGATTGAATTTATTGACCAATTAAGTCAAATAATTGGTATCTAACATTAGATACCAAATTTTTAGTGACCTATACTATTAGATTCTAACTTAATTAGATACCAATTTAGAATCCAATGGCATAGGTCACTAAAAATTTGGTATCTAATGTTAGATACCAATTATTTGACTTAATTGGTCAATAAATTCAATCATTACTTCTATTTTTTAGTTATTTAGCAACCAAAATTTGATTTGGTGACTATTTTGGTCACAATTAGCAACTATTTCATTTAGTAGCTAAATATTGGTCTCTAAATAGCTTTTTTCTTGTAGTGTTTGGATAGTGATGAGAATGGAACAAATTATGATCAAACCAGATATAGAGGTCTCATAGGTTCACTGTTATATCTAACTGCAAGCAGACCAGATATTATGTTCAGTGTATGTTTGTGTGCAAGATTTCAAGTAAAGCCTAAGGAATCACATTACATGGCAGCCAAGAGACACTGAAATATCTCAAACGGACAATTGATGTAGGACTATGGTATCCAAGTGAGGTGGTATCTTTAAATCTAATTGGTTATTCTGACAGTGATTTTGCAGGATGTAAAATCAACAAAAAAAGCACAAGTGGAACGTGTCATCTACAAGGGTCCAGTTTGATCTCATGGCACAGTAAGAAGCAAGCTTGTGTTGCTTTATCCACTACAGAGGCATAATACATTGCAGTTGGAAGCTGTTGTACACAAAGTTTATGGATTAAACAACAGCTAAGTGATTTCAATCTCAATTTGTCTCAAATTCCATTATTGTGTGATAACACTAGTGCAATAAATTTAACAAAGAATCCTATACAACATTCCAGGACTAAGCGTAATGAAATACATCACCATTTTATTAGAGATCATGTAATTAATGGTGATTGCGTAATTCAGTTTGTTAATTTTGATAATCAATTAGCTGATTTGCTTACAAAACCTCTTAATAAAGAGGGATTTAATTTTCTCGAAAATGAATTGGGAATTATTGATTTCAAAAATATTTGAAAATTAAATCAGCTCATAAATGTATTGATTCTTGGTTATATTTTATACATTATGTGATTGATCAAATCAATTAAGACAATTTACTGAGCTTTGACTGAAACTGTTGGAATTGACATGATATCTGATTCTGTGTATATGTTGATTAATTGATTGCACGAGAGAATGTTGACCAAGGAGACCTAATAACCTCTGGACAATAAGCTGGTATAAGGAAGACTGCTATATGGGGAATGAAAAGATTCCACTGCAGATTCTCGGTCAAATGAAAAAGCATTGACCAAGCTGAGCTGACACCTATAGTAGAACACATGTGAAGAGAGATAAACTCAAAAGCTCCACGTGTCATATGCTTATTGAGAGTCAACAAGTCAAAAGCTGAAACATCTCCTGAAGCTAAGTATATTTCTGTTACAGTTTATTACCTATATAATTAAATTGAAAAGATTTGCTTGATCTGTCCATCAATGCACATCATGTGTGACTTGATTTGAATTTGAATGTGCATTCAGTTTTGTCTTATGCATATAGCTAGCATTATATATAGTTCTGCCATTAGGAACTTAACCACACACAAATCCAACACATTGCATTCAGTATAGTTTGAATTCATAGAACACTATCCTTCTTGTGTTCATTCTCACAAATGACTTCATCTTCCACACCAAAGAAGCGCACCAAGAGAGCTTGGGTGAAAAATGTTGAACTAAGTGAATTCAACGAGACTTGCTATCTTGAACGCTGGTTTGTTGGAAACTATAAAAGCGTGGAGGAATACCATAGAGAATTCAACAGGAAAGTTATCATTTCTCCTAAAGTTCTTAAAATGTTATGGCTGAAAGAGGAGAAGCTGGATGATGTTAGAAAAGCCTTGAGGTTTCAGAAACTTGAAAAATTTGTGAGATTGTCTGGAAATGTTAATCGAGATTTGGTCAATGCTTTTCTGACCAATATGTGGTCTGATCAAGAAGCCATCTATTCTCAAGTCAAAGGAATATATATCTACATCAATGATGATGTTTGGCTGGCTATTGCAGGGCTGAGGAATGTTCGAATTCCTATTAGAAAGAACAACATAGTTGGATTGGAAAGGTTCAACAAGCACAGTTCTTCAAGTCCTGTTTGAGGAATCCTAATAATGAATCCAGGAGTTATTCAGTGGGTGGACTGGCTGTGACTCCACACATCCTGGCATTCATTGTGATCTGGCTGTTAACACCGAGAGGATTTAGTCATGCCTTTTTAACTGAAGAGGATCTCATGATGATGTACTTTCTAATGGGGAAGATTCAAGTAAATTGGATCAGTGTGATCAAGGAGCATCTGATTAAGATAAGGAAGAAGGTTGAATACAGAATTCCTTACGTTGTTCTTATATCTCAATTTATTGAATATTTTAAGATTGATACTGAAGAAAAAGTGGTGGAACAAGCAAAAGCACAAAATGAGATTAGTGTAGAAACATTGAATAAGATCCGATTGACAAAGGTAAATGATGATCATTGGATCTGTAAAGCTGATTATGATAGTTCTGATCCTCAACCAATTGAAGAAGATGATAATCGTGGAATGAGTGTTGTTGTTGCTGATGAAGGCTATGATGTTCTTATACATCATGTTCCACACAGTGGGTATGAGAACTACTTTGCTAGTTTTGAGGAACGTATGATGTCATAGTTGCATACCATGCACGAAGAAGAGAGAAACCACTATCAACATTGTGAAACCAGGTTCCAGAACATTGAAGGATCTTTTGAGGATGTTCGAAACAAGTTAGGCCACATGTTCTTTAATCCAAACGACTGAGCTTGTTCATGCATATCATTGCTGATTTCTTCTTCCCTTACTTCGATGAATGCAAAGGGGGAGAAGTAGGTCTGGTGTGTTGCTAGTATAATGTGGTGTGTTGCTAGGTCTAGTGTGTTGTTGCTGGTTTAGTTTGTTGCTTTTATTTCTGTTTTATCTGTTGCTGCTACTGTGTTGTTTTTTGTTGGTTTATCCAACTTTGCAATTTGTTGAAAGATGTATTAATCTGTCTGTCCAGTGTATGATGTAAAATCTGACTGATCAAGTCATTCTAATTTGCTGCCCTAATATATATTGTGCAATGAAATATAAAGTATGTGTTTTTATGTTTAACATGGTTCTATTTCTAATACTCTCTCATTTCTTCTCTTTGATATCATAAACGAGACAATGGAGTATGGGGGAGTAATGGCATGATTGCAAAAAAATCTGATTTGAACTGGTTTGAGAATGATAAGGAATTTTAACTAATTATTTTAGTTCAATCAGTCTAATTTAAGTATTTCTCTGAACCTGTTGAATTTACAGATTACTAATCAACTGTTCTAAAGTTCAGTTGTTATAGGCTAAAGCAATACAACACAACACACAAGTGTTTGCTTTCATCAAATTGGGGGAAATTGCTAGCACCAGGAGCTACTAAATATGATTTGATGAAATCAACACAAGAATGAAGTCTATAATGGATCCTAGCTTGCAACATGAAATGCATGAAGACTCATAGAGCTTGATGGAGTGTTGATCCTAGACTTAGGATGTGTGTGTTTGTGAGTAGTGCCTTTGGTTCAAAATCATATGTTTCATGATTGATAATTCAAAGTAAGCTCCAAAATCAATTTGTTTTATCATATATTTGAAAGATTGAATAAGAACAAATCAGATTTTGATAATCTATTTTAGAAAGGGAATCAATAAACTGTTTTCAGAATCTGAACCTGATGATTTTTTTTTGTTTAAGTCAAAGAATAATTCAATTGATTGGATGCTTGACTCAATCGATTGAAGTTTTAACGATCACCTAATCACTTTTCTTATATAATGACCATGCACGTGTTTTTCACATAAGAAGATACAGAAAATCATTCAAAGTGAATACAAGTGAAATTTTCGAGAGAGAAAACATGCTTACATCCTGTGATCATTTGGCAATTGATTTTCATCAAGAAAACTGATCTTGGAGCTTTATTGTTGAATTGATCTTGTGTAACTATGATCTTGATCTAGAGCTAAGTGTTCTACTCTGATCTTAATAAATTTTGTAATCTGTTGAGTATAATCACTGTTGTATTCATTGTATTCTTGATCATTTCTTGTACTGGGATTGTGGTGTTACAAGTTATATAGTGTTGTAATTGTAACTGATTTAGTATAGAGGGTTCAGCATTAGTGAGGCACCTACTGTAGGGTTCAGTAGTGTGTGTTTGCTGCGGGGAGCAGTGTGTACTGCGGGGAGCAGTGATTGCTTATGAATGCAAGTGCTTTATATTGTGTGAATGGATCTTGGTGATCTTGATTAGTGGAAATCTTTGCTAGTTGGCAAAGGACTAGACGTAGCCCTTCAGGAAGGGTGAACCAGTATAAATGTTTGTGTTCTTGATCTTTCTTTCTCTTTTCTTGAACACTTATCTTTTCTGTTATTGCACACTCAATTAATTGTTCTTTGCGCTAAATTGATTGTTCTTTATGCTGTTATTACTGTGTCCTTCTGAAACTGTTATATCTTTCATACAATTGACTGAAACTAATTTTTGATTGTATTGATGTGTTAACGGTTTTATGAGATTACAATTTGATTAATAAAATTTCTGAAAGTATATTTTCTTGATTCAAATTGTTGTTTCTTTATCTTAGTATTTTTTCTGAACTGTTGTACTGAGTGATTGCTTTGTTGTTCCCTGTTTACTGTTTATCTACTGGATTGAATTTTCTTTAAAAACAGCTTTTTATAATCAACTGATTGCTTTTGCTTATGTTTCTGATATTGTTTTAATCAACTGTTGTTATTGTTTCTTTGAATGCACTATACAAGATATTTGAATCTGTTCTGAAACATATTGATCTTTGTTGGGTAATTCTGAATTTCATTGATCATTAAATTGATAAAGAATCTTCATTTGAATCTTTAACACTTTCCAGTATTTTGCAAAAAGTTTTTGAAAGTTTTAATAGTTCAATTCACACACCCCCTCTTGAACTCAACCTAAACCTATTTTCTACAAGCTTTTTATTGAATGACATAGGATTTATTTGCCTAAGGTATTCAGGAGATAATGTCGTGCTTTTTACTTGGGAGGAAGACATCGACTTAGTGAAGGTGGTTGACGAGAACAAGGAATGGTTGGTTTCATAACCAGGATCACGACGGGAGATGGCGATTCAAAGAGAAAAAATGAAACAGTATAGATTTTGAAAAAATGAGATGCAATCTCCACCATAGTTTATTATGGAAAAGTATGAAAACTAAGAAAAGATATGGTTTGCGAATAGAGTTGGATTCGGGAGTCGGTTACATGTGGGAAAGGTTTAGCATCCCACAATGCCCGTTCTAAGACGGTACCTTTAATCAAATGAGTAAAATGAGTGTAGTTTTATAAAATGTTTATTTCTTCCCCAAATACAAATGAAAATCTAAGCAAAACCAAAAAAAAAATTATTTTTTTAAAATTAGGGGAACCGACAAGGATTGACCATGCTCTTACGTATTTTCATCAATTATGGAAAATCAAGGCATACATAGTTCTAAAAGAAAGTTGTTTGTTTGGGAGTTTGATATTTTTTATTTTTGAAAAATTTTGTATGTTTTCAATATTTTCTGAAATTTTTAAAAGCATTCAGCCAAAGATAATCAGAAAAGGCATTCGGAAAATGCTTTCAGAAAAGGCTCTCAAACAATGCATTTGGATGAGGGTTTTGGAAAGGCTCTCGGACAATGCATTCTGTCGAGGCTTTTGGAAAAAGGCTCTCGAACAATGCATTCAGCTGAGGCTTTCAGAAAAAGGCTCTCGAACAATGCATTCAACTGAGGCTTTCAGAAAAGGCTCTTAGATAATGCATTCAACTGAGGCTTTGAAAAAAAGACTCTCAAACAATGCATTCAGTAGAAGCTTTCAGAAAAAGGTCTTGGCCAATGCATTCAGTGTTGGGTTAAATCATTAGGTAAAGGTTAAAGGCGATCGATATAGGGTTATGGGCATTTGGTGAAGATTAACTCATTCAATTTAGGCTCAAAGCACTCGGTGAAGATTCAACTCATTCAGTTCAAGGTTCAAAGCATTCAACATTAAGTTTATGTCATTTGGTGAAAGCTTAAGGCATTCAATTTTGGGTTTATGCTGCTCGGTGGAGGTTTTAAGGCACTCGATTTTGGGTTGATGATACTCAGTGAAGGTTTCAAGACACTCAATTTTGGGTTTAAAGCATTCGGCAAAGTGTTCAAGGCATTCGATAAAGATAAAACTGTCACTCTTAATGATGATGATGTCACCGTCACTGATGGTAGCGTAGGTGAGAAAATAGTTACATGGAACCTAGATGGCAAGCGTAGGAGACATTCCATGAAGTTGTGGCTATGACAGGGATTAGGTGGTGCTTGCGATGGAGTGGTGTCTCTCACGGCGGATTGATGGTTGTTAAAATAAGTGTTTGGCCTAAGTTCAAGAGGGGGGGTGAATTGAACCCTTTTTGAATCTTTTCGAAATTTGCTTTTCAATGTGAGAATACAAAGTCTTTAAAGAAACTTAGACTGAAATCTACAAAGGTTCAAACAATTTACAAATATGAAAACCAATCAAACAGAATCAGTGCACTGCAGACAAATATGAAATCTGAAAAACCAGTATACTGAAAACCAGATTAAATTTCAGAAACAGACAG
>Ga0209489_109622_pt1 | contig 11802 bp, 2 predicted proteins | sample SiratrowhiteBW_FD_187527 | JGI IMG/M metagenome (GOLD analysis project Ga0209489, IMG submission 187527) | Root nodule microbial communities of legume samples collected from California, USA - Siratro white BW (SPAdes) (version 2) | ecosystem: Host-associated > Plants > Roots > Nodule | place: USA... | reverse complement strand
ATGAATTAGTTTTTACATGCGATTCCAAAAACTCTATATTTGGGGTTAAATATTTCCTTAAGAATACTTAAACTCTCACAAATTCCGGTATTCTCATGTCTAAGAATACCGAAATTTGGCACTTATTACTTACATTTTATTAACCTTTTATAGATAACTTTTGTATAAGAGTTGAAGTATGATTTTAAGGTTCGATAATAATTTACTTTTTGATAGAAAAAATTAACTATAAGAAAAATGTAAAAAATCTAAAAGGAGACTCTTTTCCACTTGAGGATGTTTGTATGTTGGAAAAGATAGATAAAAGTCTTTCTATTTTCATTAATTATATTTAAAGAATTTTTATAATTATTAATTTTTATTTTGAGTTTCTAATAATAATTTTTTAAATAAAATAATTGTATAAAATTATAAAAATTCTTTTTAAAATTTTAAAAAATAGTTATTTATATTTTATCTCTAATATAATAATAACTAGTTTAATTAATTCTTGAAATATTTTTAAAATTTTATTTTAATTCTTTAATTTAAGTTTAATCACAATAACTTATATGTTCTTTTATCATACATTAACTTATCGTGCAAATACAGATAAAGAACTTAATCTATATCTTACTTGAATATATAGATGGATAACATAAAGAATTTAAAGAAAAATATTTAATTTATTAGATATTAAATTTAAAAAAAGATTTTGAGGTTTCTAAAACTTAATTATAATTGTTTATAAAACCTAAAACTTGTTTAAACTTTAATTATAATTTTAATAAGTGTAAAAATCATTTTTAAAAAATTAAATATACTTCTAAAACTTTCTTTTTCTACAACAATTATTAAACAGTTAATGTAAAACTTCATCGTAAAACCATATTTCCACTTTTGAACCTATTTGACAAGTTGTAGTCCTTTTCATTTCATTTTGTTTTTCTTTTATTAAAAAATATAAACATTTAATATTGCATATAATGTGACTTTCTGTTTATTTTATACATTATTAATTGATAGAATATAAGAATATATTTTATTTTTGTTAGTTATGATTTATGTTTTATAATTCCTATAATTAAAATTATTTTATAAATTACAAATATTAAATATAATCAAAAATTCTTTTTAAATTTATCTCAAATTATAAATAAGAAAAATAGGTCAATTAATAAAACTAATTTCTAAAATTTCAAAATGTGAAAGTAAATCTATTTTAATAATAATAATAATAATAATTTCTTAAACTAAAGCAACTCAACATTTTCGGTAATAATCTTTTTCTTATCTATCGGATACTCACATTTTGAGAAAACTAAATTGTTGACAATTAATAGTGAAAATCAATAACACACGATATTAGAGATGATAAATACGTTTATTTTCGTAAGTACTTTCCTAATCCATCCATTTTTTATATTAATCATATATGAATATGAGTAATGTTCAATTTTTAAATTGGATATTAAGATGAGAATAAGTATATATATATGAATATGAGATCTTACATTAATTAGAGATAAAATCTTTCAATAGTTTATAAATAAGTGCAAACCTCAACTATCCTAACCAGATTAATGGGCCTATCGGACCACTTGCCATCATGTCGCTATCAGACCACCCTTACATATGAGTCATCTCGAGTATCGATTAGAGATGGAGTCTTTCAATAGTTTATAAATAGATGCAAATTTTACCTTTCAATAGTTTATAAATAGGTCCATTTCGTGATATTTTTCTTTGTGCATGTTTCTTTCAAATTATGTATTGCATTTTAAAAAACGCAAACTTCAATTTCATCAAATCGATTTTTCTTAAATACATAATTAATTATACTTCTTTCGAATATTTTTACCTATTATTTATTTTTTTACATGAATAATATCTCAATCTCAAAATTTCAATGGCATAAAATTGTATAAGGTATTTAATCAATATTTTAAACATTAGGGACGCGAATATAAATATACTCTTTTCTGATAGGATAAGTAAAAAAATTTATACTTTTAAATATAAGAAAGAAGATAGGATGATTTTTACTTTAACGATAGATGAAATAATCAAACTTGCAAATGGATGGTATTGTCATTCTTACTCGAGATTATTCTATTTCAATATATTATTTGTTAAGGTCTTAGGGTTTAGTATGTCTATTGGTCCGAGAAACATTAACACAAGCAAAAAATTATAGAGCAATCCAGCACCACTTTGCAAAACTGGTAGACCGAAACCAACACCAGCATGAGTTTTTAAAATTACTTGCACACGACAATTTTTACATAACCCTTTTTCTGAGTTATGTCAAATTTTATATCTGCAAATAATATTGTGAAACTAGTCTTTGTTTATGAGAATTTGAAAATAATTAAGATACAAATTGAAATCTTCTGGTCCAACTGCTCCAGAAAGCTATGGTCTCATATATTCTCAGAACTCCAGGCACATTAACTCTCTGCATTAAGAAAATCACCATTTGTCATAAAGTTTTCAGCTCAAAATATGTAATACTGGCTTGCTATTTAATTATTAAATAACAAGACAACTAATTACTGACTATTTGTAACAAATATATTCATCCGTATTCAATAAAAGAAAAGTGTGGTTTAGAGAACTTTAATTTACCTGATGATGGATTGAAGAATGTAAGATGGGGGTCATTGGAATGACCTTTCCTCTCTAATTCTATCAAAGGCAGAGTTTACAAATTGCCTGAAAATTCAGAACCATGAAAATTCAGTTTCTTCAGCACTTTTAAGTTAAATGTTTAAACTATGGCGAGAATAGCAGCATCAGATATTGACTTTTGAGCTTCACAGTCTACCTAGGAGCAGAGGGGAGATTTGTGGGCATGGCGTTTTGATAACTGTAAGGACTATGTCGGGCTTGTTGGGATGTTGAAGGTTTTCCAGCACTTCCTATTTCCGAATAAACCTTAGGCCACTACTCAAAACAAGCCAAGCAGAAGACTGCATCATTTCAGGGTTCATATATTCTTTATCACAGTATAACGAAAAACAACGTATATTCACGCTTTTAGTCAATAAACCACCAATCTTTTACTAAAATTGTACATAATTGTGTGACAGCATCTTACTCTTTCAAAGACCTATTTTAAAACTAATAAGATCATTTGTTATTTTTTCAGAAATTAAAATAAGGGTTTACTCCTTCCAAATTGGAGTACATCGCTTACCTTTTCACGGTGAAAATACTCTTCGTAGCGTCGTTTAGGAGGGCGACCACGAGTTGGTGCTTCATATGGTGCCTGTACAAAATCCACTTTCAGGTTTAGCTGTTTCCAAGAATGGCTGTCTTTAAGGGAAGAAAAAGGAAAACACCATTCACATGCACACTGAAAAGGAGAAGATCTAGATTGGGGAAACTACTATACTAATCGTGATTATGAGCAAATCATAATATGTCTTTTATCTCTCAACGGAAACAACTTATTTCCATTGACAACAGTGCATAAATTCACATATTTTATAACTCAAATTCTACCCTTAAATAAATAAATAAAAATAATGCATGTTCTAGATATTTTTACCCTTCTAGTTCGGTGGCTCTCTTGAATTGGTCCAGCAGTGACGGAACGTCTAACCAACCGCGAAGGATTCATATCTAGAATCCTTCTCATTGCTTCAGAAGGTTGGGACCTATTAACAAATTCAACCATGTAAATAAAAGCATGTCAAATATTCACTAGTATCCTAATTTTACAAGCTGCAAATGGCAAGAGAAATCATAGATAACCAAAGTAAAATACGTAGTTGATGAAGTTCGTTGAAGATTTTCCCTGTCCCGACTAGTCCATACTCCATTCTTCGGAATAGTGGCTTCTTCTTGTATTCTAGATAAAAAAATTTATGTTATTATTAAACTTTTTATCGAGAAAATGAAAATATAAACAACAGTAAAAGTTTTTTTTTTTTTTTTCACTGTATTGTCTAAAAATCAAGCAATATATAGTGTAAAATTTATATACCTTAAACCTGGAGCAAAGTTAGCCCCGCCGGATAGAGAAAGTTGTGAACTTGGTGCTTCAGTTACCAGAGAACTTGTGTAACTAAGCGGTGGCAGATTAGGGGTATTCATCCTTTGATTATATTTGCTAAAGTGATTTGACAAACCCTCGGACCTTCATTTGAAAAAAGTAATGAATAATTATTATAACATATAGAAATTATTGTACCACTAGTTGAAAAAAATGTCATTGCATCCTTCTAGTCGAGAGTCTTAATAGTTATTGATAAACTGGTTGCTCACCACCGTTGCAATAAGGCACTACTTTGCTGCCCTTGATTATTGGGCATCAGGGCTTGGGAATGATGGTACTGACCCTGATTTTGATTTTGACTTTGATTTTGATACAACGAGGAAAACCTGCAATAATGGAATCTTTATAACATAATAAACAAAATGTTATATTTGATAAATTGATATAGTTATCCACTTTAAAATGATTGCAACTTCAAAGTTTTTTTAAATTTTTTTTAGATAATAAATTAATTGTAAGAAAATGGATTTTTTTTATCAGCAAATGTAAGAAAATGGATAAATCACTTTATGGCTAAATTTTTCTTTTGGGAGTAATTTCCTTCAAAAATTATTTGTATGTATTAAGTTTTATAAATTCTTTCTTTCAAGAGACATTATTTTTATGTTTACTTTCCTATACCATCTTTTGACATCTCTACAAAGTAACAAGAGAGACAAATTAATATTACATAAAGTAATAAAATGTAATTATATATTTCTAAATATTATTTGGTTTTTAAATTTATATATAAAGCCTTAAATGGTAATATTTTTGTGAACTAGTAACCAAAGTGGAAATTTGAGGCCAAACATTTGATTGCTCGGAGGCACTGAAGATCCGGATCCATGGGAATTGCTTGTGGCAAATAAGTTAGGTTGTTGACTATAATTGGGAAGTGCGAACGCAGAAGGAACTGCAGGCTCAGACAGCATAGGTCCACAACCTTGTTGATAAGGAATTGGTGGCTTTGTGACAAAAGCGGTGGCAAGATCTGAGTGTGGCTGCAACCTAAGACAAAATAAAAGCAACCACGTGCTTGATACTGTATGCTGATTTGTCAAATAGTGAACAACACTATAGTAAAATTCATGTAGAAAGCATGTTTCAAAAAACAGAAAAGGTCAAGCTATCTAGATACCTAGGATACATTGAGTTGACAGGCGTTACAGAATTTTGAGATTGTAAATTATGAATATGCTGCAATCCAGAGGAATGGCTGACTTGATTCTGCACTGTAGATAATGACCTGAATAAAAAGTAAATAGTCCATGCATTTTGTTGTTAATTTGTTAATCTAGTAATTGAGTAATTGCTATATGTAACAGATGAATGAAATCATACTGCATGTAATTGGGTGCGTGTTGTTGTGCAGCAAACATAGGAGAGGAGAATTGGGTGTGTTGTGGCCCACTGTCAAAAATTCATATTCAATTGAATGTCAGTACAGGGAAGCATCCACACATGTTTAATTGTAAGCTTCAAAAAACTATTACAGAAGATACAAAATTGTGAGTCTCACACTGACCAAGAGGTGGGGTTCATATGTGAGACTCGTAATTTTGTTTTCTTGTGGGGTTCATAGTTTCTAAGGGGAGGGATAACTGGGTAAGGGTTAAGTAGAAGTAGAAGTAGAAAAGACAAAGAGCACCTAGAATTCCATGTAGAATGCGAGTTACTGATATGGTTCTGGGGTGGGGCTAACACTCCACTTGAGTATGTTTCAATCGCTGGCGTTACCTGTATCTGAATACAACACCAGACATATATATTGACAAAAAAGCAAAGACTATGGAACATGTAGTGCAACCTTAGTTGTGAAACATGTTTTTCAACAATTATACTCACGGGATTCGGCTGGACCAACGCTGGATTAGGAGATGATTGGTTAATATTGAAACCATTGAAATTATTGATTTCGATTGTGTCCGGTACCGAAAGTTGATTGCTCAGGTTTTGGTGGCCATTAATATGCAGATCTTCAAGCCTACAGCACAGGAATGCAGAATATGTATAGATTAGGAAGTAAACAAATACTGTACTACATTAACATTTTAATACTACTTATGGTGAGATATAAAATTCACAATTCATAAAAAGACAGAAAAACTTACTTGAGCAGATTTTCGTTTTGTATGTCTGAGAATTGATTGGAACCAGTTTGGGTCACATCCTGTCCTAGAAAAGGTGGACCTTCTTCTCCTTCTAATGTCAGCCCCTCCTAATTAAATTATGCAATAAAGGAGAATTACTTGTCATCTAATGTGGCATATATGCATTAAAAAAGATTGAGATAGGATAGATATATAATAATTGTGTTCAGATTGGTGATTTAAAAAATTATTAAGAATCATTAATTTACTGGGGATGATGAAGAGTTGCTTGGTTGTGTTCCATTATGAACTGAGGTGTTTGGTGGGGGTGGAAGCGGATTTGGGACGAAAGTGAAATCCGTTGCACTTGAGGGTTCCTCAGAAAACCAAGACGTTGGGTCCGTGAGTTGGACCTGACTTAGTGCTTCGTCTATTGAATCCGTAACCTGAATAATTCACATAAATTCACTGCCATTAACAAACTGCACAAACAAACATTTCTAGTTTCCTCTTACGTGACAATGTGCAGTGTGACGTGTGCGTTGCGTGTGTTTTCGAAAGAAATTTGAACAGATAGTAATAAAAAAGCAACATAAGGAAACAGATCTGAAAGAGGAAAAATAAGAGCAATAAGTTCCTTACTCTTTTTGACATTATTTCTTACATGCTATAGAAAATATGAAAATGCATGTCGGGCTCAATGTTTTTCCAATCTTTCCCTTTCAAAGAGAGTATGAAGCTGATCTTGTAAATTTAAATATCAAATTTTTCTTATTTATGCACTTTTTTCCTTATTCTCTAAACAATTAAAACAAGAAAAAAAAAAAGCAAACTTTTAATATTTTTTTCTCTTACTAAACAACTTAGAAAGCAACCCACATATTTTCTTTTTCTTTTTTTCCTATCCTTTTCTCTCTTTTTTTTTTTTCTTCTTCCTTTTACTTTCCTTCCTAATCAAACCCTGTATGATCATTAAAAAAAACACACACACAAATGCTACATATGCAGTAAGATGTATAAAACTTTATTAAAAGGTAAGAAAGCGAAAGAGAAGCAGCTTAGTCCTTACGGCAAAGGGGTTAACAGGAGCAACCTCGGTTTGAAAATTAAACATTTCCATTAAATTGGGATCTTGCAAAGCAGTGATGATACTGTCAGACTGTAAAAATGTTGGTACGAAGTTGTCGTCGTTCCAATCAAAGAACATATCTGCCCCAAACTCCCCATCCATGTTCTGTAAACCTTTGTGATTGACCACAGAGAGAAACAAGTTTGGTAAAATACTAAATAACAATTGAGACCACAATTCTATTTTCTCACGAGTGAATGGAAGACAACACGCTCTCTTAAAAGGAACAAACTGGGATGCTTTGTTGTCATGTGGACAAAACCTGGAGTGAATTTATGGTGGAACATTCACGTAACTTGCATTGCTTTCTAAGCTAAAATCTTAATGTCATCTCTATACAATCAAACACTTGGACTTTGAAAACATCTTTACATTCTTTTATTAATTTCAGAAATAATAGTGATAATGCTTTATTCGATAAAGTTGTGTGTCATAATAATAAAGTTGCATGTAAAAATACAAATTTCATGCACTATTAATGTATTTTGTAAAAGTTTTCAATAACTATTTTATTATATGACAATTTGTTAACATTATTGAAGATAGTAATAATTAGAAAGATTAAATATTACTTGATGTTTTAATTCAATCGTTTTTAAGTGCATAAAATATTAAATTGTAATGTTTTGCCCGTTTATAAGTTTCAAAATAGAACTGGAATACTTTTATAAGTATCAATTTATAATATTTTTTAAATTAACTATTATTGCTAATTCTTAAACACTGTTTTGCTATTTAAACTCAGTGTTGTATTTATATTGCTCACGTGACATTCCTTGGAAAGTGTTCCAGACTACAAATATACTTGGGCCCACCACATGCAGGTTGTCCGGATTTATGAAACAGCTGTTCGAGTTACGAAGATAAGAATATTTAATTAAAACGTTAATAAATAAAATGCGTTGACTTTTAAATGAACTCACTAAAAAAACGTAAAAAAGTTTATGCTTGTTCAAATCCAAGTCCCACACTTTTACGTTTTATGGTATAGAATAAACTAAAGAGAGAAACACTAAAAGTGAAATAATATAATCGTTTCGGAGAATAACATTATCGAAAAATAATTAAAAACTCATAAGCAGGATCAGGATTGAATTTGTATGAACATGTGATGACTTTAAACTATTATTTAAAACAATTATAATGCTTTATGTTATATATTATCTATATGTATATATTATAAATAAGAAAAAAATTATATGAAATAAATAATATTCAAATATGCACAAAGTAATAAATAGAGATCAAAGTCAAAAATTTGTATTATAAATTCATACTTTCTAACTTGGACCTTTTTTTTATATTGAAAATGGTAAACACATATATCAGAAAAATAAAAAATAAAGACAAATAAATAGATGAGAGAACAACTATCCCTACAAGAAAAAATTTATTTAGTGACTAATTTTTAACTATCAAATGAAATGATTGCTAATTGTGACCAAAATAGTCACCAAATTAGATTTTGATTGTTAAATAACTACAAGATATAAATAATGATTGAATTTAGTGACCAATTAAATTAAGATAATCTAACATTAGCTACCAAAGTTTTAGTGACCTGTGCTATTAGATTCTAAATTAGTCTCTAACTTAATTATATACCAATTTAGAATCTAATGGCACAGGTCACTAAAACCTTGGTAGCTAATGTTACATACCAATTATCTTGACTTAATTGATCGCTAAATTCAATCATTACTTCTATTTTTTTAGTTATTTAGCAACTAAAATTTAATTTGGTGACTATTTTGGGTACAATTAGCAATCATTTCATTTGATAGTTAAAAATTGGTCTCTAAATAGTTTTTTTTTCTTGTAGTGTATATTTATTGAAAAACAATATAACTTCTCGAACAAAACAGTACAAGTCTTATTTATGAAAAAAAATAAAACAAAGATATGTCTAATGGTGTGTCTTATGTAAGGAATCAAGCGAAATAGATGAGGGAGAACCACAATGGCAACAATTATCTAGATCGTTTATAAATAATAGATTATAGACAATACATCACAATATCCACTCCTTAAATTTGAGAATATATATTCATTCTCCTCAAATTTGAGAATATATATTTACTCTTCCCAGTTTAGATACAATAAAAACATCAACAAACTATTCATTTGAGTGAATGGGAAGAAGATGAATGAGGTTATCTTGAATTTTTTTCATTAACCACATGGTAGTTTATGTCTATGTGTTTGCATGTCTGGTTGTCACAATAAAACATGGTTGCAATGTTGTTGGTGACAATGTGCATGTTGTGAAGTAAATATGTTATTCATTGTATTTCATAGGTGGTAGCAACCAGAGCCCGATATTCAATTTCTGAAGACAATCGTGACACAATGGATTGCTTCTTCAATTTCCACGAGATAAGTGAGAATCAAGGAAGATGCAAAAGTCAGTAGTTGACCTTCTAGGTTGCTGACACGAAGCCCAATCCAAATCGTTGAAGCCTTTTAAATTTATGTCAGATTATAAGGGGAAGAAGAGACCTTGAGCAGGATTTGCTTTATTGTATCTAAGAACATGTTAAGCAGCTTTATGAAATTGAAAAGTGCGATTCTGAATGAACCGGCCTAGAAAATGCATAGTATAACTAATATCTTGACGAGTATCGGTGAGGTATAATAACCTCCCAATAAGTATTTGAAAGGAATCTGGTTGAGGAGGAGTTTCACTTGCAAACAGGGGCCTCAATCTCGCATGAGAGGTGTAGAACAAGGTTTACTAGTGAGCATACTAGCACCATCAAGGATATCCAAAGCATATTTTCACCGACAAAGTTGTATGCCTCTTCTAGACTAAGCCATTTCAAGACCAAGGAAGTAGTTTAGTTTACCAAGATCTTTGATTCTGAATGTTCTATCAAGAAATTTCTCTTTGATTTTAAATGTTCTGTCAAGAAATTTCTTTATGCTGCCAATGTCGCTTATAGAATTTTCTGCAATAATTATGTCATCTACATACACAAGAAAGCACAGTGAAAGTATCTTTAGTTTTTTAATGAATAGTGAATGATCAAATTTAGATTGAACAAATCCAATAGAGATAAGAGAAATGGATAATTTAGAAATCATTGCTTACTAGCCTGTTTTAAGCCATACCAAGAGTTAGTGAGTCTGTCGACTTGATTTTTATTGGAAAGAGCAAGCCTAGGAGGAGGAATCATACACACCTCTTCATTAAGATCTTTGTGAAGGAAGGCATTATCAACATCAAGTTGATATAGGTGTCAATTCTTGACAGGAGCAATACCAAGTAAAATTCTAATGGTAGTTAGCTTTCCAACTAGAGAAAAAGTATTGAGGTAATATATTCCTTCTTGTTGAGAGTAATCTTTAGCAACTAAGCGTGCCTTATTTCTTTGTATGGAGTCATCAGCTTTATGCTTTACCTTGTGTATCCACTTACATCCAATAGGAGTCTTCTTGGGAGGCATGTCAACTAAGTACCATGTTCAATTATCTTTGAGAGCTTTGATTTCTCTTTCCATAGCCTGGATCCACTTAGGATATTGTCTAGCTTCTTGGTTTGTATGTGGCTCAGTGTGTGAGGATATGGCCAAAGTGTAGTTTAGATGTGTGTATTATGAAAATAAAGAGAAGAACAAAGATGAACAAAGGACATGAGAATGAAAATAATATTATGAAAATAAAGAGAAGAACAAAGATGAACAAAAGACATGAGAATGAATATATGCTCTCTGTTTTTCTGTGTATTTCATTCAAAATAAAGAACTGAATATATACAAGTACTATACTCATTCTAGGTATAGCTAAATAAAGAAAACAAAATAAAATTATTACAATCTGATAATGTCATAAAAACAAATAAACAGAATTGATGATAATTTGATTCTACCATAAAGACAAAATCAAATAATTAGTTTCCTTCTAGAAGCCTTCTATCCATATCCTGTGAAACCCTTCGCAAGTTGGGGAACAAATATTGATGAGACCCAACTTGGAACAAATATTCTTGAAAGATTGAGGACCTAAGGCTTTGGTATAAATGTCTGCTAGTTGCTCTGCGGTGGAAATGGAAAGCAAATGAATGAGACCCTTTTTCAACTTTTCTCTAACAATGTGACAGTCTATTTCTATATGTTTGGTGCGCTCATGAAACACTGGATTTGGTGCAATATATCTTGCTGAGTCATTGTCACAATATAAAAGAGATGGTTGCTCAAAAGGAACTTTCAAATCTTGAAGAAGATAGACTAATAATTGAATTTCACAAGTAATAGTGACCATTGTCCTGTATTCAGCTTCACAGGAACTTTTTGATATTGTTCCTTGCTTTTTTGATTTCCAAGATATAAGGAAATTTCCAAGATACACACTAAAACCAGTCACTGATTGTCTTGAATCACTACAGGTACCCCAATCACTATCACAAAAAGCTTTGAGATGGGCAGAACTGCTGGATGAGAAAAATAAGCCAAGACTTGGAGCTCCTTTAATATATTTTAGAATTCTAATTGCTGCATTATAGTGAGCAATTGTAGGCTTATCAAGAAACTGAGAAAGTTGTTGAACAGAAAATGTGATGT
>Ga0209489_109619_pt1 | contig 11804 bp, 5 predicted proteins | sample SiratrowhiteBW_FD_187527 | JGI IMG/M metagenome (GOLD analysis project Ga0209489, IMG submission 187527) | Root nodule microbial communities of legume samples collected from California, USA - Siratro white BW (SPAdes) (version 2) | ecosystem: Host-associated > Plants > Roots > Nodule | place: USA... | reverse complement strand
TATATATATATATATATATATATATATATATATATATATTGAAAAAAAAGGTAAATCTACAATCCATGTTACATTTTAGGATTTACAACCTCTTTACAATCCTACTCGTCAAGTTCTTTATTGTTGGTTTTATGGATGTAATTAAAGCACCATTCAGGTGCACTATGTTCATCCAGATATAATATTTTTGAGTATGTAATGATAGAAAATTAATATTTAGATATAATTTTTGAGTGTGTAATGATGAGGAGTTAATATTCAGATACAAATTTTTTGTCTGTGATAATGGGAGTTAATATAGTACTGAAATGATATCACCATGATGTTGTTATGAAATGATAGGAGACACAATTTACCTATTTTTTCATAAAGTAAAAAAATTACCTATTTTCATAGATATAAAAGAAAATTACACAAATTTTTGTATTTTAACAACATATCATCAACCTATAAAAAAATAGGTATAGAACTAAATTTTAAAAATTACGAACAGTAAATATACAATATTTTTATTTATCTTTTACTTAGACGATTTAAATTTTTTAAAAATTTTAGGCATTTAACTTTAATATTTATTCATGTTTTGATGTTGGTTTATTATTATTTCATAGTTAAATTATATTTTACCTAAGATTAAATTTGTATATTTTTTATCTTGAATGCCCCAATATATATATATATATATATATATATATATATATATATATATATATATATATATGATATTAAAAACATTATTTTCTACCTCGAGTATCATAATCCAGAAAAAATATAAGTTATATTTATTATTTTATACATGATTTGAATATAAATGTGGAATGAGTATATATATTCTACGACCAATATAAAACAATTAATGTAAAATATATATTATTTTATATTTTTATTCGAAAGTGACGCTAAAACAATTAATATCCAACACCAATCTTTACATTAATTTTAAAATCAATGTATCATAATAATTTTATCTTAATTTTACTAGGTTTTGGAAGCACATTACAATATTTTCAGCTCAAACTAATTAAATTCAGACATAATTGTTAGCAATCTTTGAGACTTCAACTATTAGTTTTTCAAGGTTCTTCCCTTTGCCATTTACAATTAGTTTTTGTTTGTTAGTTTGAAGTGTTACTTATGACAACCAAAATTGTTAGTTATTGAGAGAACATGCTTGTATTTATTACAGCAAAATAAATTCTTAAGTCAAACATGTATTCTTTTTCTGTTCTCAGCGAAATTAATAAGAGTTCAGGACATTGATTTGGTATATATGTGATATTTTTAATTTTAAGGGACTAAATTAATGTTTTTTAATTATAGAATACATACACACACATTTTAAGCAAATGGATAAGTTTTACTTATGTCTAGAACAATTCAATTTAACACAAATAGAGTTTAAAGTAATCTCATTAAACGGATTAACTAACATTAATTAAATTTAAAATTTACTTTTAATTTTAATTATATTAATTTTAATTGAAAATGTTATATATATATATAATATATATATTAATTTTATATTTAAAATTAAATTTAAATCAAATACTCATCCAATAAAATTAATAATTAGTGCAGACAACAATTAAAAGTTAAAATCCTAATCACATAATTTTTATTTAACTATGTAATTTATCTTTATAAAATCTCAATTTTAATTATCTTAGTATTCATTATTCATACTACTACATGTTATTTCTTTCTGATAACACATGATTTCTGATTAATTATATATCATTTGTTTGTTATTGATATCATTTCATTATTATGATGTAGTAATCATAAATGTGACAAAAGAAAAATGCATTGACTCGTATTTAAAAAAAATAAAAATAGACTAAATAATAAAATTAAAAAGAAAACTAACAATGAGACTTTTATTTCATATTTTCTTTTGTTTGTTTTGTTAGGATTAGATTAAAGACTACTTTCATGTTCATTTTTATTAGAATTGTTTAATAAACATTGATGGTACTATTTTCTAATAAATATCAATCAAATAGTATTTATGTTCCACTTGTCCATGGATTATAAATTCATTTGTGATAATTTTTATATTTGATATTTTTGTTTCGTAGCAGTTAAAATACATAACTGTAGTCAAATATAATTTTGAAATTTGAAATCATTTGAAATAAAAAATTAATTCAATAAAAATAATAAAAATATGTTTAAATTTACATTATTTTTCTTGTCATCATTTATAGAGCTGATCACTTCACCTTACTCTCTGCCACACACTGTGTATTTGAATTGAGATGGCAGGACCTAATCTCGGCTTCAAATTCCCAGAAACTGTATCTGAAGAAGTCAGAGCCAGCCACAGTTCAAAAGAATTTCTCTGTATAATATTCAAAACCCTAACTCATGTTTTTTCTGTATAAACCTTGACAAGTGTATAAACATCCCTTCCAAATTCGAAAGTTTGGCAAAAAAATTCTTATCTATAAGTATATATTTTAATAAGTAAAAAAAACCTACTTAATAAAATTAAAAGCACGTTTAAAATAATTTTGTTGAAAAGGATTTGGACATATTGTTTTATCGTAAAGAAGAGTTTCCTAAAAAGATGTGTAATTTGGTAGTGGGGTGTGTTAATTCAACATGCAATTATACTTGTGAAGACATTCGAGAGTAACGAATTACGAAGACTTATCCATGGGCAGAAGAAGACAAAGTTCATAATTTTAAAAGTAATGTAAATTTTAATTTTTTTAACTTGTGAAATATCATTTATTTCCTTAAAATTGCTTATGAAAAAAAATTGTAAAAGGGGTTCAAATTATGAATATAAAAATATAAATCTTGATTAATATTAATTAAATTTGTGCATATCAAATATAATTTAACCTAATCGCGTCAGGTAACTACTATTTCACTTTTACATATTCAAAATCACATAAATTATTTTTTTCACAATAAAAATCGTGTATTTCAAAATTCTGTCAATTTTCAATAATTCTTTGAAAGTATTAGACAAATTAAAAAAATCATCAAATTATCGTTTAATAAAGTATCATAATATTAAAATTCACAAATGCAGCTGAAAGGGAAAAAAAAAAAAGATAGTCATAAGTTAGACAATTAGAAACAGGAATAAAATGAAAAAAAAATTGCATAGGTCATTGTTACTTTCATATTCCTTTGTAATTCCTGTGAAGAAAAAAAAAAATATAATGGAACCTATAATTATAAACTGTTCAGTACCAATTAGCAAAAGTGTTCACTTAACACCTTTTAATTTCTTTGAACAATCAAATAGAAATGAATTATAGTAACATATTTAGAAAAACTACTGAGAGTGGGAATAATCAAATGCTTCAATGTAAAAATAAATTATAGCATTTATTATTTTATTTGGATTTATAAGAAGTAAACAGTGAATAAACGACGAAGATTAATCATTACATGCTTTTATTCAAGTTTTAAAATACATGGTATTATATATTTACTTTTTAAATTTTCTTTAAAATATTTATTAAAAAAAGTTAAGTATGCAGAAAATATAATTAGCAAAAAGAGAAGGTCAAGGTTTCGGTCACATTGCAAACCCATAGCATAGCTGGTGGTAATCATGAATTAAAAGACTATTTCTGGGAAATGAAATTTCAATCATGGTGAAGAGAATGTGAGGAGAAAAAAAAGTTTGAAAGTTAAATACAATCAAAAGTTGAAGAAAAAAAAATTGGTTTTGTCTATAGAAAATTTTGGTTTCTTTAAGCAAACCAACAATATATACATATATTCATTATGTGTTCTGTGTTTTCTCTAATTATTTGTCAGCATCAAACATTCTTTGAGTTTGAGATTAACATTACAAATAATTTGAATATTGATATATGGAAATAATAATTAATGGATTTTATAATTACTGATTAATTTAATTGTTAGTGGTGTTGTGCATTTATTGATTTAATCTCATAGAATAAATGAATTAATTTTTTTAAGTGAAAGATTATTAAATGTTAAATTAATTAGTACAGATAAATTTAAGATTTGTGTTAATTGAGAGTTATTAAAATTAAAGAAACTATATTTTTCATACTATTAGAGATGGAATAATTTAATAATGCTTATTATATGGATCAGATGTTTATTAATAAATACTATCTTCATTATAACTTAATTTAAATTTAAATAAAATAAAAAATATCAATAAAATATAGAAATATAAAAAAATGTGTAAGTAATGAGTTCTAGTAAAAAGGAAAATATAACTGGCGTTAAAAATAAAATGTTATAGTATAATATAAAATATACCAATATTTAAAAACCTTTAAACTTTAAATAAACAAAAAACAATTACACATTTTACTATTGTGAAATTCGCTACTAAGTTTTTTTTTTTTAAGTATTTTTTATTATATTTTACGGACATGCTAAGTATGTATCACACTTATTAACATCTCACAAAATAAGATTAAAATACTGAACCAGCTTCAGTCATTGTTAATTGTTGATAGTTTTGAACGACACTTCAAAAATATTTTAAAAGTACCTTTTTATAGTTGAATATTCAATGGATTGGTAAATTAGATAATTAACCATGCAAAATATTAATGGTTTTATTAATATGAATCCATAAAGAAACACTATCCAACACCTAGCTTAAGTTGGCTTGACTAATTAATAAACTGGTTCAACTAAAATAATTTAGTATACAAACTTAGTTTAAAGATTTCTGACTTTCTATTTGTGATTTTCCAACTTCTGCAAACGCCCTCACACTCTTAGATGCTTCACCCTATTCGGCACAAGCAACATATATATTCTAGGATCATACTGAGTGAGATTTAACATATATAATATATAGATCAAAGAGGATGAAATTACTGAAATATGTACATGAAACAAAAGATCTTTGAGACTCTCAAAACAAACATCCTCAGTGCAGATTGATTCTGAGAAACAAACAAGAAAAGGTTAGCAGGTAGATGGAACGTTGGCTAATCTATCAAGTTTTAAGGGGCCATTTTGATGGTCAGGCCCTTCCTTTCCGACCCCAGATATATACACCTGCATCTCACACTGTGTAACCAGTTCAAAAATGCATGTGTCTCCAAAATTGATGTCATTGTCACGAACAAAGGCCATCCATCCCCCACAAAAGGTGTGAACTGTTCGGCCTTTTGCATCTGGGACAGAGTTCACAGTCCAACATTCACCTCTAGAATTACGCAGTATAACTTCAGTTTTGTAAGTTGGGAGATGTGCAGCTGAGAACTGGTATGGGATTTTCTACAATGTAACAGGTATTAACTGACTTAGCATTCATGTTAAATGAATTCATAGATATATCAATAGAATGTAAATATGGATACTAGATAGTTGTGCATTACTCACCAAAGTGTATGACCCACTGACATTGAACTTTTTCATGATTTTAACAAAACTAGGAAAAGGGGAACTAAAAGCTTGAGCTACTCTTTGTTCATCCAGTGCAAACAACATTCTCAAACCAGCTTTAGCCTGTGAGCTTAGCTCATCTTCAACCCGATGTCTCCTCGGAGAAGCTGTCATTGTTTAGAGTTCAAAACAGAGGTCATAATTTGGAAACCTTAATAGAAGGAAAGCATTCAATATGTATCCCATTTGTTTTTCTTTCAATAGCACAGTGACACAATTCCAATTCTCAAGGAATTGAGTTATGCTGTTTTCTTTTTTTCTGAAAATGAAAGAATTTCATAGAAATTTGCTGCAAATAAGATTTAGATAGACATACAACTGGAATGTGAGTGGATCACAGATTGGGCAAACAGAGAAAAAACCTTACCCAGCTTTTTATGGGCAGCTTTGGACTGAGGGCAAATGCCCATCTTCTTAGAAGTATTTGAAGCTCTACCAGATTTCTTAAGGTCAACGGATAAAACAGTTTCTTGACCAATCTTGGGCCATTTTTTATCTGATAGATCAGCTTTTCTTAAGCACTTTGAGTTTACTTTAGCATTAGTTGGCATATATCTGGGAGTTACAGCATGTCCTGCATTCACTCTTCCAACCTGGCAGTCTAGCCCATCTTTTCCAACCCCAGCAATGTGAACACGTAATTCACACTCGTGCACAAGCTCAAAAATACAGATATCTCCAACCTTAATGTCATTACCACGAACAAAAGCCATCCATCCTCCACAGAGTGTGTGACTAGTATGCACTCTAGTTGTTGGCACAGAATTAACAGTCCAATGTTCTCCTTTCAAATTATGAAGAATGATCTTTATCTTGCAATTGGGAAGGTGTGCCATTGAAAACTGATACGGAATATTCTGCATTACAAAATTTGTAAATCAGCATCAGCAAGAAATTGATCCGTGCGCACACACAGAGAGGAGCAAAAATAACTTCTTCAAGGTTAATGGCAGGCACAGTGAATAAGAAAAAACGTTTAAGTACTACACATAATTTGCCAGATAAACTTATTTTAATAAATATGCTGGGTGTAGGAAAATCAGTCCAAGATGCATTTATAAATGCAAGGAAAACAATAGTTCCAATCTACCAAGGTTGATATTCGCTAATTAGGACTTGTATGGATGAAAGTTTCATTGAGGGCATCTTTTAATGGTATACATCTAAAATGCTTTTCATCCTCTGTATATGAAGGATGAAGGACTTTCGAGGTAAAAGATAATATATATCAGTTCAATTTCTCAAGCCAATGAAACACTACGCAAGAACTTAGATGTAAGTGCAGAGTCATAAAATAACAGTATTTGGAAACTAACAACTCACCAGAGTATATGAACCACTGACATTGAAGCTTTTCATGATTCTAACAAAATACGGAAAATTGGAAGTAAATGACTGAGCAACTTTTTTCTCATCTTGCGCTGATACATTTGATAATGAAACACCGTCAAGAACATACCGACCATCTTCCTTTCCACTTCTATACAGGATGGCAGCCTCTGCATTGCATGGAACAATTCAAGCAATCATGAGATTATGACTTTGTCAATATATTGTATTTTAGACAGCATTTTCACATATAAAACATAAAGGAGCAAGTATTAAAGAAAAGTATGTTGTGGCATATATTTAATGATTTTAATGCAAGATAGGTTTTTCTAGACAGGTACAGACTTATTATGAAAGATTAGATCAATTTGACTAGATCATTTCATGTGAGAACCAGAATTTGATCAAATTACTTGTACCTTCATTTCTATTGTCCATGTGAAAAGGCACAAGGGCATCATTAGCCAAACACGCTTTAGAGGTTTCTTCAGTCTCTCTGAACATTCTAATCGGTCTTACTACCTCATAACGCAATAGTTCTTTACCAACAAAACCTGGTTCATGTTCCTGATTCTCATATTTACAACCTCTCGTTTTCTTTGAAACACCATCAAACGCAATATCCAAAGAAGAACTCTCCTTCATATCTCTTTTCTGTCCCATAATTTCCTCAAAGTCACTCGAACTTTGACTGCATTCAGAAATAAATGCTGCCTCTTTCTCACATGCATCCTTGTCAAATACTTGAACTGTAAAGTGCAAGTGACCTTCGTATCTGAAAACCAAAAGGTCACCACATTCTAGACGATGATCCACCACAAATGACGACCATCCATGATGGAAGAATAGATCATTGTCCTGCTTAAGTAATTGCACTGTCCATACGTTTCCACTGGGACCAGTCAATGAAAATGACCCGTATGTCCTTCCCTCCATGCGACACACAAACCCATCCGGAATTTTCTGCATAAAACATAACTTACTTTTAAACATAAAAATTCCAACAAGCAATTTATCATAAACATTTTTGGATAAGAAGATAAAGCGACATCAAACATCTCTCAAGCCCTCTTTAAGACACAGCAATACTAGAACATGAGTGGGATACTCCAACTAAAGTGTAAAAAACAAGATTACAATTTCCTTTCTTCTACACATGTTTTTAGACAACTGATAACAAACAGTGCCTTTCAGGAAGAAAAAAGTTTAGAACTTTCAATGACCCAGAACTTTTTTAAGAGAAAAAAACATTTTTTTTCCCATTTAAACACACTTTAGCTTGGTATTGTTGCAGTAGCAGAAAGATGATTAGTCATAATGCATTGTGCAAAAAAGGTAAACTGGCATCATAAAATGTAAAACCTAATTTTCAGATTGAAATTCCTTGTTTCACTCATAAGGGTAGTTATAATTATTAGTTTGGGACATGGAGCTAGGTCTACGAGAACAGCAGAGAGTGAGAGAGAGAGAAATCGGAGAGTTACCAGTCTGTGAGAGCTGAAGGCAGAGGAAAAAACCTCATAAAAATGAGGCTTTCTCAAATTTAACTTCCCCCCACAGTCACACCCCATCAATCAAACCCTATTCCTCTCTTTCTCTCTCGGTCTTTATTCAAACAACAAATTTTGAGTAATGTGTTGGCACTTCTCAACATCAACAACCCCAAAGCTTCTGATTTTACTCTTATTTCGTTTTCTGGATAATCACTGAGTTCTGATCATCGCCAAATCGCACATCTGGATGGAGAGAAATGTGAACAATTTATAAGATTGAAAAACAAGAATGATAAAAAAAGAAAAGGAAGAGAGAGAGAAAGAGTGAGAAGAAGGTACCTTTGGGTAGTTTCGTGGAGGAACTTGAAGAGTAGAAGTTGTTTGATCAATGGAGCAAGCTTGGTGTGAAATTGGTAATGCTAATTTCTCTTTCTCTCTCCTTTTCGTTTTCATTTTCATTTGGGTCTGATCCTATGCACAATGTGCTTGTGCATCGAATTTAGTTTACCATTGAAATGAGGCGCGTGCAAATCTATCTCCATTGAAACGACACCGTCTATGTGCTCAGCAGCACCAGCGCGTGAGACTTGAATTCTCAATAGATCAAGTAAAGAAGCCATGGGTTGCTGTTATCATACATTTTTTTTTTTATATTTTGTTTCTTTTATCATTTGAAACTTGTGAGAAATAATAAAAAGCTAATCACTTGTCTATTTTTTAAAATTATATATATATATATATATATATATATATAAACTATTTTAATTTCTAGATATACAATTTTCTATCCTTTTAACTTTTCTCTTACAAATTTATAGAAATCAAATATAACAGTATAAGCATTAAAGGAATCAATTTTTTTTATTATAGAGCTAAAAAGTAAGATTTGGGGTGCTGATGATAATATAATAAGTAATTATACCGTAGTAAACTTACTTATAAAAAGACATTGTTTGGGGTGTGAAGATTTTATCAAATTTAGTTTGTAATAAAAGGTTGTGTTTATTATTCATGAAATAATTCATATAATAATGTTTCCTTCCTTTCATCTCTATCTAATACATCATATATTCTATCCCATATTTCTCTTTCTATAATTTTTATTCTTGTAACTTTATTCTCTAAGTAGCATTATTCTTATTGATATTTATCTTATAATGAATTCATGATTTCTTGTATTTAATAAATCAAATTTAAGTATTATACTAATCTCTCTTTTAATAAATATTCTATTATTCTCTTTCATGTCACATCATGTTAGTTCAAGTGAAAATAAGTATAGTTTCGTATTTTAATTTTTGTAATAAAAATATAGAATGAAGATTTTATTAAAAATGTTTGCTAAATAATTTGGACAAATATTAGATATAAAATTAAGTCTAGTAATTTCACTCAATAACTATTGTTTGACTTTTAATTATTACTTGGTTGAACACAAGTATTATAAATATATTTGTGGAAGTATTATGTTCAAATTTGTATCAATTTTAATGAAAAATATTTGAATTAATCAGTATGAATATATGGAATATTTAATTTTTTAAATAAAATACAATAATGAGGAGAATATTTTTCTTGTTTTAAATTGTTAAATTTTAATTTTTTTAGGCAATATTAAAATTTACTTTTAATGTTTTCTTCTGTCTTTAAATTCATTTTATTTAAAAAATATTTCATTACATAATTTTTTATTTTCTTTGAGTTTCTTAACTTATTTGATATTAAGTAAGATTACTTATATTTTCAAGTTATTCTTTCTCAAATTCAATTACACATATACTTTTTGTGTTGTTTTATTTGATATATTATATCTTCAAAAATAAGAATATATCAATTTTATTAAATTCAATATTTTTATTTATTTATTTTTATATTTTTTTCACGTGAGAATGTCATAATTGCAATCTTCATATATTAATAACCTAAAAAAGTTATTTATTTATTATTATTTTAGTTTCATTTTATTTGAATTTTGTTTATATAATTTTTTCATTCAATAGTTTGACTTTTTAATATCAAATTTATCCAAATTGTTAAGTACTCTCTCAACGTATATATAACTGTTTACTTATTTCTGTTACTACTTGACATTATGCATTTTCTTAAGTTAAGATTTTTGTAAATATTTAATTAAAAATAAGAAGATGAGTACCATTCTCACGTTACATTCCTTTATTTGTCTTAATTTTTATATTTTATAAAAAATATTTAATTAATATTTAAAATAGTACGAGATTAAGTATATTTATTATTTTAAGAGATTAAGTATATTTATTATTTTAAGAAAAAAACGATATATATATTTTATATCCAAATACAAATGATAATAAAGATAAATTGATATTCTTTATTTTGAAACAAGTGATAAATATAATCAAATCTGTAACTATCTTGTCCTTGTTGTATTTAAAATTGAGATGAGAAAATTCTTTTTCTAACCTTACACCTGAGATTGTTATTTTCTTATTACTCTAATAGGTTGTAAAATAAAATAAAAAATTTGTAAATGACTTTTAAGAGTTGAATTTTGTATGAATCCAATAACATTCAATATATATTGTTGTTTTTTATATGTTATTCTATTCTGTTATCTCTTAACTGTGATTTTTGTAATTTATAAGAAGAATATTCTTGATCACTATTTTTTAAAAAAATATTTTTTTCTAAGCATGTAGTTCGGTGAGAGTATAAGACATTTATAACATTGAATTTTGTGACACAAGGTATGATATTAACTAAGCATTAAATAGGCTAGTAATAGCCCTGAAATGTAGAGGAATATATGACCCAAATATTATATATGCAGGCAGATGCAATAAATGCAACATAATGTATGAGGAAAGTTTCTTGCAAGCTCTCTATATAGGAGAACTACTTTGGTGGTGAATGCAAGCAAGTACCTAGTAGCTTGTGTATGAGTTTAGGTTTCTACATTTTTTTTTTTCAAGCTCAATCTGTAACTTCAAGTTAAATGTTATTGTATTTATGTCAATAGTTATATTTATATAAATTAATTTTGTCCAAAAAAATATCACTTTCTTTCTCACTTAACATTTGTGGAAATTTTTTTTTACCATTATTATGTTTATTTTTTTAATTTAAGTATTTAATAGAACTTCTGTTGAAGACTCTGTTAATGGAGTGGATGGATGAGTGCTCTTACTTTATTATAGTAATTTTTTTACTAAAAAATATGAGATTAACTCACTCTATAGTAATTGATATTTTAGATCAAGAAGAGTTCAACTATTACCACAAGTTATATCAATTAAGTACCCTATTTGATTTCATAACTTCAGTCAAATCTAATTTTTAAACAATGAAGTTCAAAATAAACATTAATAATGCATTAATACATTATTTTAAGATACAGTGAAATATAAGACAGTTCAAATACTAAACAATTTTATTTCTAAAAAATTAAAACAAAAATGTTATACTAAAAAATTTCACTGCCAACCAGACACACAAAAATTGTCAATACTAATAAACTTCACCTCAAAAAAGCACATATGCAAATTTTAAAATTCTTTAATTATTAAAAAATAACCCTAGATGAATTAATTTCGCGCAAAA
>Ga0209489_109618_pt1 | contig 11805 bp, 7 predicted proteins | sample SiratrowhiteBW_FD_187527 | JGI IMG/M metagenome (GOLD analysis project Ga0209489, IMG submission 187527) | Root nodule microbial communities of legume samples collected from California, USA - Siratro white BW (SPAdes) (version 2) | ecosystem: Host-associated > Plants > Roots > Nodule | place: USA... | reverse complement strand
AAAATTTATATTAAATCTTTTTATTTAAAAAAAAAAAAAAAGACTCCTTATGAAATAGAAAAAGAAAGGAAACAAAAACATATAGTATCTTTATCCTTTTGATTCTAATATTTTATATTGAACATGAAGGAGAGTCTTGAAAAGTTTGATTTTAGAAGTGGTGAAGGAATCTACTTTGATATTTTTGAAACATTACATAATCTATAACATTAGAAGGTATAATATTGAAGAGGTCATTCGTGTGAGATTCATGACTATAACGTTGATACGGAATTATTAGAGTTAGACAAATTTTTTGTAGATATGAACTTTCTGGATAATACATAAGTTGAGAAAGCACCAAAAGATCGAACAATAATTGTTTCCAAACTAAAAGATGGTCTAATGGAAGTACGAGAACTAATTGAAGGGAACTCACACATGATAAAGAATTACCCAACAAAAGTGTTCATAGGCAACCTTAGAAGGTGTAGAATAAAATCATCTTTCCATCAAGGACCATCAACCTTCATCTCCAACAAAAAAAAAAAAAAAAAAAAATCATCAATAAATCATTGAACAACAAAAGTTGGGTGAACGCTTTACAAGAAGAACTATACACTGCCAAATAATATCCATTTAAAATTTGTTTTGAGAACTTTTGAAAATTAGTTTTAGAACTGGGGTTAAATAGGTTGTAATTGAAAATATTAACTTTCAATATTGGTTTAAACTGATGCCGAAAGCTACTTTCAACATCAATTTTTATTGAAATTGATTGTTGGGATCAAAAGCCAATAAAGAAGCCCAAGAACAATGAAAGAACGTGAGAAACAGATAAACAAACTACACCAATTAAAGAATAAAGAATAAACTCAAAGTGAATTATAATTTTACGTTAGAGTCATCCAACACACTCTTTTAAAAGGACACAAAATGCTTGATTAGAAGAATAAACTTGAACTTAATTTTTACATTTTATAAACTAAAGAAGCCACAAAAAAACATATCATCGCGTGAATTCAATCCATAAAGATTATATAAGTATGAAAGTGTGCATTTAAGAGTAAAACAAGAACATAAACACAATAATAAGAAAACAACACAATAAAGAAGATAGAACAATAATTGTTAAAAGTTTTCCACTAAACTCGAGTTTAATTTATTGGATTTTGAAAACTTGTTTCTAAAAGAGAAGAAGAACATGCACTTAAAATAATAATACAAACGGAATTTGCACTTAGAACAAATATATAATTGAAATAAGGAGAAAAACAAGAACATCTAAACAACTCAAAAGAAACTAAGAAAAGAATGAAAAAGAAGATATTATGGATTAATGAAGAATGTGAGAGCATTAGAAAAACGTTGGCCAAAAATTGATGCAAATGGGCAAAAATCAATGCTTATACATTAGAATAGCACCGGTCATATAATTGACACTAAATCGCTAGAAACTAGTTAAAGTTAGCATCAATTTTTAGATAGAATGCAAATAGCATCAATTTTACTCATGTGAAGACCGACACAAAAAAGGAAAAAGGTAGTATCGGCCAAGCTGACGCTACTGACGTAATAAAAATAAAATAAAAATTTTTGTTGTTATTTGTTAAAAGTGATTTCATTTAAGAGATATAAACCAATTTCAACACAATAAATTTCAGAGATAAAATCAAAATCAATTTCAAAGAAAAACCAAAATAATGTCAAAGTAAAACCAAATCAAATTTAAGATAAAATTTACCTGTTTATGATGTTCTGGGATGAACAGGAAGCAAAAAAAAAAATCACTTACATAGATTTGCATTCACCATTCATCAGTTCATCTTTGTTAAGGGACCAAAGTCATAAACCTCAAACACAAACACAACAAACTAAATCATCGTGTAATAACCACTGCGAAGAACCACCAACATTCAAGCTGAAGAACCACCACCGCAAAGATGAAAGACACTACCAACGCATAAAGAAGAACGTAGGAGTAGCGGTGAAGGACAACAGAGGAAGAGTAGTGGAGAAGAACAGAAGAGGAACAACGACGACAACCTAGACCAACAAGACCAAAATCAATCACTGCAAATGATTTTATGGAGTTGAAGGAAAATATTTTGAAGTTGGATTAAAGATTGGAGACGAAGATTGAATGAATGAAGATTGAATGAACCGAACGAAAATGCGTTGCAAAGAGTAAAATGAACGCTGGTGAAATGAAATTGGAAAAGTTTAACCCAATTTATAACTACATGTGTCGGTCTTAGTGTGAGTCAAACTGACACTAGAAATTGAAACCTTTAGTGTCGACCAAGCCAACACAACACCATTATTTATTATTTAAATTAAAATATCTTAACAATTTAATATCAATTAAATAATTTTTTAAAATAGAATTAAAGAAAGAGTGTTGTTCATACTGATGCTTTTTGAGTCTGTTATATGACCGACACTATTTTTTGGTAGCTATTTATTTGTTTTCTTGTAATGTTAATTTATTAGATTATTCATGTGTGAAAGTTTGTTTCTAAAAACAGGAGATGAATATGAACTTAAAATAATAATACAAATGGAACATGCAATTAGAACAAGAATATGATCAAGATAAAGAAAAGCACTATAACATCTAAACAATTCAAAGGAAACTAAAAAAAGAATGAAAAAAAGTATATTATGGATTGATGAAGAATGTTAGACCATTAGAAAAAGCTCCAAGATAATTATTGGGACAATACCCTAGAAAATAGTTTAAGAATAAAAATCAATCTCGAATTTAGTTTTAAGGATAAATAAGATAACACAAATATTTTTTTTACAAAAAAGTTTAAAAATAGGAAAATCGGTTATGCAATTATCATTTTTATAATAACAAGCACCAACTCTTTCTAAAAAGATTCTATTTTATATTTTACAAAAACTATCAACTCTCTCTTTCAAAAGTTGTTTTTTTTTTTTTCCTTTTTCTTTGCCTTCTTCCTAAAATTTCACATTCCTTCCTTATCAAACTGACCATTAGAGGTCACCCCTAGATTCCTGGCGTTGAGTAGACAAGACTAACCGATCAGATTCTTGAATAGAGTTAGGTTGCCCTTGATTTTAGGTTTTTGGAACTCCTTTCAGTATCTCTACTCTATAGAGGTAAAGAAAGTTAGTTTGAATGTTTTTCTTTTTTTATAGATATTGTAATTACTTGTCTTTTGAATTTGGGTAAGGGAAGCTAGTTTGAATGCCTTTTTGTATAGATATTGTAATTACTTGTTTTGTGAATTTGGGTAAAAGAAACTAGTTTGAATCTTTTTAATAGATATTATAATTACATATTTTTTAAAATGTTAGGTAAGGGAAGCTAGATTGTATGTCTTTCTTTAGATATTGTAATTCTTTGTTTGATTAAGTATGACTTTGATGAATTTGAACTAACTTGAATGAATAATTATGTCCAGTATGATGTAGTATCGTTGTTTATTAGTGATGTGGTGTGTGATCATTACATAGTATCTTTAGGAAATGAGATATTGGTTTCAGATTGTTAGGATATGCATTGTTTGTAGATTTGATCAATAAGGATGTATCTTGACTCTACTTGTCATTGGAATCATAAATGAAGATGGTTAGGTGATGAGAGTCGAAGGATATTCGTATGACTGTACCACGGTGTGAAAAAGAATCGGTTGGACCATCATATGGATTAATAGATTCACATGACTGCGCTACAGTGTGAAAAAGAATCAGTTAGAGTAGACCATGTGGGTTAATAAATTTATATGACTGCACCAAGGTGTGAAAAGAACCAATTAGACCAAATCATATGGATTGAAATGTTTATATGACTGCATTCCGGTGTGAAAAAGAACATGTTAGACCAAATCATATGAAATGTTTACATGACTGTGCTAAAGTGTGAAAAAAAAATGGTTAGACCAAATCATATGGAGTGACAAGTTAACATGATTGCACTACGGTGTGAAAATAACCGAGATCATATGGATTAACCATGTCACATAAGTGTGACGTGTTAATGATAATGTGATGTGTGAGATGAATTATGAAAGCTTGATTTGTTGTTGTTTGGTTGAGACAGAAATTTATTTTATGAAAATACATTTTTTTAAACTCTTTAGCTTACTCTTCTTTTAGTGTGGTGTTTGTTTTTGTTTTTAAATATGCGATGATTATTTATTACACGTGAGCAAATGATTTGATAGGTGGTGTGACTCCTAAGTGAGGTGATAGAAATATTTTATTTTATTTTATTTTGTAATTATAACAAGATATTTGTAATAAATTTTTTTTGGAAAAGTTTATTTTAAAATACTATAATATATGTATAGATATTTATATTTATGCATATTATTGAATTTCTGATATAATTATTATTATTATATGAAAAATATAGAAGGTTACAGTTGTGAAACGTTATCCAATTATCCAAAATAAAACTCAAAGTAGAAAAGAACTATTTTTCATTAAAAAAACTCTAGAAATACTAGAGAAAATCTTAATTCTTCAATATATATTGAAAGTTATTTTACGAATAAAATAAAAGACTATTACCGTTAAAGTTCGTCCCTAAAGAATCCAGAACTTGATAAATAGACCCTTTTTTTCGCAAGTCCTCTCCTTATCATGGTAAAATCAGTACATATTACAGTGCTAACTTAATTTGAATTCTAATATTATAATAACATTGTTATATTGATTTTTTTTAACAAAATCTCATTTAGGATTAATAGCGAATCAAACTGTATGTTGACTTTTATAGTTTAATTATGTTTTTTTCTTTTTCATCTTGATTTGAAACGAGCAATCGATAACGTGCGCTATGCCCTGCGAATTATTTCTACTATCACTTACATATTCCGACCGGTTTATATTTGATCAATTTGATCTTTTCTTTGCTTTTCCAAGAACTCCTTTTTTTAAGATACTTGTCCCAACAGAATTTAAGCATTAAGGGAACAATACTATTTGCATTTAACCGTTTGCCTGACTGAAAGGAGAAAAGAGTCTGGGTACGATATAGCTTTTGAAATGAGTGTTGCATTATCCTCCATTATTACTTTGGCAAATAGAAGTTTTTCCTTCCTTAAATTTTGTTCCTCACTTCTATAGAGGAATAACAATTACAATACTATAAATATAGAAAGAGAGATGTCATGAACTAGCATGGAAGGCCAATACAAGTGTTAGGATTTATTGTGTATCTTCATGTGGTGATAGCATCCACAGCTAGGATGGTGCTGAGGTTCATAGGGTTCATGTAGGCTTTAGAACCTGACATGATTTCCTCCACAATCAGTTTGTTGGCCTTTTCAGATGGATGGAATGCATCCCAAAATGCATACTGGTCCCTGTTAGGGCACAGGTTGGAGAGTGGTGTGCACAATCCAAGACCATTGTAGGGTCCTTGTCCACAACAAGCTACTTTTGAAGTAATAAACCCTACACAAACCAACACCACAAATGATACTTTATTACAAACAAATGTTATATAATTCGAAAAATAGTTGAGGTGAGTGATGTATTACCAAATTGTTGGGGGTTAGAAATGAAATCGTTGTGCGCTTTTCCTGTGTTTGCAGCAATGAAAACGTCCCTACCAAGTTTTCTGTTGAGTTGAAGTAACATTTGTTCCAGTTGTGGATTGAACAATGCTGCAGCTCGTTGCAATTCAGGAGCACATTGTCCATTTCTGCCACGTTGAGCCAATTCTGAAGGAACACAACCCAAGGGTCCCGTCCCTGTCACTAGAACTCTACGAGCTCCCAAATCATACAGTTTCTGCCATATACATTTATTTCTTACTGTGAGACAAACAGTGATGAAAACACATTATGTGATAACCCTTTTGTTCATTCAATAGGGTGTTGTTACCTGCAAAAGTTTTTGGTACTCGGAGATGAGATACGTGACATATTGAGGCAGTGGGTATTGGCGTGACCTTGCTGAGTTGGGCACCAAGTAATAGTTGTTCACAAAATCATTGCCTCCTACAGTGATGAGGACTAGTGCTTGATTCACCAAGCTCTTAGTTTGTGAACTTCCAATTAGAGAACTCACTCGGTTTTGGTATTCTTTAAAGTACTCAAACTGTCTATACATTCTGATTATATTCACCTGCAAAATGTTTCATGCCATCAACCTTTTATGTTTATGAGTTGTTTTTTATTATTTTATGTTTATATATATTGTGTTAGCTTGAGGCTTTGAACAAAACATGAAAAGTAAGTAGCGAGAAATGAACTTACAAACTGAATTCCAGTGTCGTTAAGGATTCCAATTCCAGCTGAAGCGAAATTGGCACCAACTAGGAGCCTATTTCCTCTTAATTCTGGACTCAGGTATGGCAATGTAGACTCAGCACCCAGTCTCTGACCTGAACACATACCAAATAGTTAGACATACAATTTATGTGTTTTTGTTAAGTTAATTATTATTATATGCAAAGCTACATTGCCAAAAGGGGTTCAAAACCTGAAATTTCCAAGATAAAAATGAAAGTTAAAAAGATGAAAAAATGTGGAAAGAGAGAGATATGTAAACTGAACTGATAAGATCAGGAATGTTGTAGCCATTGGAGAAACGACCAGTTGGTCTATGAGTTGGAGCATAATCAATGCCATAAGGAGGAGCATCAGCACGTGCAGTGGTAGCCAAGTAATTGTTATTTCCATTATCAACAAGTGAATCTCCAAACACAAAGAATGCCCTTGGCCTTGCTTCGGCACCACACACAAGCATTCCAATTACTACAACACAACTAAGAATGGCCAAGGAACCAAAACTTGACAAGGCTCCCATATTCAAAATGAACCTTTGAATGTGAGGTTGGTGGTATAACTAAAATTGAGAACTAGCTAATTTTGATATGTGGATGGAGGAATTCAAAGGATTCAAGTGATTATATAATGAGCATTTTCACAGGATTTGAAAGATCTTACTAGTTTAGGAGGCTACTTTAGTGCTCTTTAATTGAATAGGTTCTATGTTCTTCTGAAAACCGTGGCATTCGTCAAAAAACATAAATGCAAAAGGTCAGATTCATTGAAGTGCAGCTAGAGATGGTTAGATATATAATTAATACGGTTTCTCCCACATTTCTATCAATTTGAAATATATAGCTTCTTATTTTTTATTATTGGGATTCTAACTTGTACTTTTATTATAAAATTGTCACTTTATTTTTAATCTGTTTTTCGTTTTCAAATATTTCTACAAAAAACAACGTATAATCAAACGTGATTTTAAATAATATTTTAGAGCCATTTTGAACTAGTTGTTACAAGACATGAAAAAGAGTGTTTCAGCTTCAACTTAATGGCTCCATTGAACTCTAAGGCAAATGAGTACGGTTTCTTTGGCTACAATCTCAATTAATGTAAGAGAAAAACTAGCATATATGAGTGGATTGTCACATAATTTTTTTCTTTGGTTATTTAATCAAATTTATGTATATAACGACTTTAAATGTAAAAGAAGTATCATTTATTTGCATTGACTCAAAATGTAAAAAGTCTTTATGTTTGTTCATACTTAAACAGATATAATAAAAAAATGGAAACTCTTATTCATCATATATTTACCCTTTACATTACTTTTGGTTCCACAAAGTTTTAACATTTCACTTTATATGATATTTATGTTACTTCATATGTAATATTGTTACCGTCATTAATTTAAAAAAAAAAATTCACACACCACAATTAATAATCGAATGAGTTTTTCTCATATAATTCGGAGACAATTTAGTGATAGCATTTCAAAATTTTACTTTTGTATAATGTAAAAGTTTTATATATAATCTTAAACTTTTGTCATAGTTATTATTTTATTTGATATGATTTGAATGGAGACATATATGTTTAGGAAATGTAAGTGAATTCTCCATTTTTATATATGATATATCTAATATATAACTTAAAATTGTCAAATAGTAGAGTAGTAGATGCACTAAACAGTGATCATAAGTCCTTCTCTATTTTCCTATTACCTGCTTTGTAGGTGTTACCTACTTATACTCCCTCATTATAGAAAAGGCCAACACCCTCATCCTTATGTAAACTATCTTTTTGTCGGTAATATCCAATTGCAATAAGTAGGCAAAGTATAGTTAAATATTTATTTTTCAATGTCTGATTTGCTTATTTATATTTTTCTCGCCTATAAGGAAATAACTTAAAAAAATATGAAACAAATTAGAGTTTGAAAATTCAGATTAATTAAACCAATATTTAAAAGTTTAAAAATAAATATATCATATATCATCATTTCTATATTTTATTTTATTATCATTGAAAATATTTTGTTTACTAATTTTTTTATTTTTAAAAGATTTTTTCAAAACAAGATATATGGATATAAGACTTCTGGAAATAAACTAATGTCAATGTGATTTTGTCTTTATTACAGGATCAAATTGTTATCAATTATATTTATTTTGTTTCAAGATCATTAATAGTGAAATTGACGTTTATTGTTGATAAGTTCAATATTTGAAGTTTTTGATATCTTAGCATCTCAACTAAACCAATCATTTTTCCAAAGAGTTATGGTCTTGAATGTGACAATCACTAGACTCAAATATTTATAACATGATTTTGATTGAAAAAAACACTTTCAGACTAATTAACAATGACTTGATCCATTTGGTAATTTGACACTAGTCAGATTAATTTGGTGATATGAAGTGAAATGAGTAAAGGATAAACAAATATGGTCAGTAGCACCACTATCAAGAATCCAATAACTAAAAGAAGAAAGAAATTTGTTACCAATGTGTGTTGTCATGTTAGAAGGAATAACAAAGATTTGATTAGAAGTATTGTCACTGGATTTAGATTATTGTAGAAGGACTAACAATGTTTGATATTGCCCAGTACTAAAACCAATTTGTTGATAATGTACTTCTGACCTTGAACGTTCATGATTTTGCTGCTGATTATTATTACAATCTGTTTTCTGATTTTTTAACTTGAACTGAGGTGAAAAACCATACTTTCTATAGCATATATCAATTATATGTCCTTTCTTTCCATAGTGACTACAGACTTTACAAATATATCATATATCGTCTTCCATAACTTGTTCTGTTAGTATCAATCATTGTCTTGGACTGATAATCCAAAATGTATCTCTCTTGTTGTACATTGAGAGAACAAATCATATTCAAATGAGTCTTGTAAGAGATCAACAATTTTAACCATAAGTAAATCATAATAAATTTTTTATTTTAAAAAAATATATCATAAATTATAAAAAAATATTTCAAACCCTTATATAAATAATATAGGTTCAAAATTATAGGATTTTACAAGATAATATCATAACACTCATATATCAACATCATTTACTTAAACCAACCCTTCTGTTTATAGTTACACCAAGCAATATGTCATTGTTGACCAATGTGTTACACGTTAAGGCTAAGATAGATTATACAATTAGCAATTTTCGATCCTATACCTTGGTATAAAGGCCTTTCAGAATCGACGATAAAAACTTTTTTTATTAATGAGTCTTTCTTTCTGCAACATTTGTTCTCTCCTGCTTCAGCAATTCCTACAACAGTCCACGTAACTAGAGAAAAAAAAGTCCTTTTGTGACCCTGTATCCTTTCTCTTTTCTCTTTAGGACTTGGAGTATACTATAAACATATCTCATCCCAATCAACATCTTCCTTCATCACTCAAAAAGGTTTTTATGCACATTCATCAATATTGATATCATTCCTAATATGGAAAAAAAGCCACTCTTCCATACCTATTTTTAATAAGTTTCTTAGTTGAGCTAACATTTTGTAGATTTGTAGTGTCACTTCTAGAAGTTATTTTGTTTCGATTGTTTCTTTTCTTTCTTAAATATTCCATATAATGACTATCCAAGCACATTTTTATATTTCATTTTATTTTTCATTTAACTGAAAAGTATAGAAGTGTTAAAAATGACTAATAGTATGATGATGGTTAACCATGCTCGCTCTTATTCACCTATAACATTTATGTTAGGTTTTACCAGTCATTCTATATTCTATAGTCAAAGAACAAGTGACATACTAATTCTTCTTCTTCCATACCACAGAAAATATAAATTGTGTTACTATTTTCCTATTCATCAAATTATTTGTGTTGCTGTCACTCTCTTAAGTAAATTTCTTAAAAGTTAAGAATTGTGTAGATGGTAAAACTTTCATCAATTCTATATGATATTTCATAGGTTGATCTCACTATATGTTCATCATATTCCACACCCTTCTATATCAGTTCATCCCTTATGTCCTTGTTCAGTTTTATTTGAATATACGGTCTTCTCCACTGAAAAGTCAATCTCATCCATTTTCTTGTTACCTGCCACCCTTTAGTATATTAATCACAAATTATTATTTTGCAATAATGAATAACCATTATTCTATTTTAAAATTCAAAGTAGAAAAATAAATGCAAGTAAGTATACACCAACATATACCACTGTTACATTTTTCAATTAATCAATTAAACTTGATTTTAAGAGAAAATTTACAACTCAATTCCATCATGTTTCATATTTCATATTTTACATTTTTGTACTGAATAAAAGTAATCGTGTTAAAATGGAAGAATATTTCAAAATACCTGAACAACAAAAAATGAAAAAAAATAAAATATAAAAAAAGACAAATAAAAAACGATAAGTACTAATATTAATATTTTTTTATTCAGTAAACCTATTTAACAAATTCTGAAGTTTTCAAAATCATTAGACAAACTTTCATTTGAAATATTTTAATCAAACTAATTAATATCGATCTTATTATATTAAAACAAAATATAAATATATGAACAATTAATATTTTTAAAACTAATAAGGAAAATGAAGTTAAAAATGAAAATCAAACTTGAATAACACTATTTCTTAAATAATTTTTCATTTTAATTTTTTTAATTTTTAAAATAAAGAATTGAAAGGCCTTTAAATATGACTTCGTTTTGAAAACAAAATTTGTCACTTAACTTTGTCGCTAAAAAATTATTTTTCAACACGATAAAAAAGTTTCAAAACATCTAGTTGTGAACACCTAATTTTTTGTTTTTTTTTCATTACCCTGAACATGACTATTTTTTTTTCCGTATAGATAGTAATTTAAATAATTATTTTTACTGCAATTTGTGTATTTATTTTGTTGTGGATGTCTTTGTTGCAATTAAAAATTAAACATTTGGAATTTAAATGAAAATAATTTAAAAATAAAATAAATATGTTTTCTAATCTAATTAAGGAACTCTTTTTTTTAATATAATTTAGTAAAAAATAAACTCTTTTTATAATTTAATTAAGAATGTTTTTTCCACTGCAATAACAGTAATCTCCCACCATCAGTTCTCTTCTCTGTGAAGGGACATTGCATCTTCAATCATCTAATAATTTCCTGAATCAATTTTGAAATTTTGTATGAGTCATTTTTGTAATACCCTAAAAAATAGCTATGGAATAAAAATTAAACCAAAATTTAATTTTAGAGATAAATAAGATAATACCTATTTTTTTTAACAGAAGAGTTGTTTAAGTAAATAAAAGATAATTATTTACTTTTTATTTTTATAGCAAACACCAACTCTCTCTCCTTTAAAAGATATTCTATTTTATTCTAATAAAAACTACCAACTCTCTCTAAGATATTCTATCTCTCTAAGAAGATATTATATTTTATTCTAATAAAAATCACCAATTATCTCTAAGAAGATATTTTATCTCTCTAAAAAGATATTCTGTTTTATTCTAATAAAACTACCAAATCTCTCTCTCTTTAAAAAGATATACAGTTTCGTTCTTATGAAAACCACCATCTCTCAAACAAATCTC
>Ga0209489_109616_pt1 | contig 11808 bp, 12 predicted proteins | sample SiratrowhiteBW_FD_187527 | JGI IMG/M metagenome (GOLD analysis project Ga0209489, IMG submission 187527) | Root nodule microbial communities of legume samples collected from California, USA - Siratro white BW (SPAdes) (version 2) | ecosystem: Host-associated > Plants > Roots > Nodule | place... | reverse complement strand
CATCCACTCTGCTCTTTAGGTAAACACTTTATTTCTATATTTCTAAATCTTTCACACTATTGCTATCCACTTACCTTTCCAAACAATGCTTGTTTTCTTATTGCACCATATCAAATGAAAATTCATAAAATGGTTGGAGGCTATATTGCGTCTAACAAAAACTAAACTTATCTATCCATCACAGTTATCACACACCTTACGTGCAATTACACATTCAAAGAAGAAAACGTGATTTATTATTTCTTCTTCACTGTTGCATAAAGGGCACTGTGTACTAGGCACCTCCACCGGGCTCCTCATCAAATTGACTCGAGGAGGTAGTTTACCTAGTAGAACCCTCCCGCACATACTTGTACAGAACCAGCCCCTTTGATATTCCATAGTAACTTGAACCAAGGATCACCGAAGGGAAAGTCACCTACCTCTAGAGCTTTGTAACCAGACCCAACAGTATAATAGTTCGGTTGGTTCCCCATCTTCCCATAGTATCCTTTCACTCCCTTCTTTTTGCCATCGTGAATTGGCAAGTAGTTCTAATAACTGCACTTCTAATTCCTTTTCCCACACAAAGAAGTCTCTTCTCCAATGCAAACACCAATTGAAACCTACCACATTACCAATGATCACCCGTTCGCCCATCTCGCACACAACATCATCTACATCTAAAGACAGTGAGTATAATCTTGGGAATTTCCATTTGAGTGGTAGTTTTCCAATACACTTGTCTTCCCAAAATTTAATATATTTTCCGTCAACCAATTTCAAACTAATCCTATTGTCAAACCAGTTACAGTCATTTTGTACCTCACATGTTCTACACAAATCTTTCCACCAAAAGAAGATTTTTTTTTTTTCCTTCCATGGTCATCTTCATGCCCCTCCACTGTGCATATCTTGAGTCTAGTATATCTCTCCACACTCCACCATCCTCCACCCGAATTTTCTATTTCCATTTAACTAATAGTGTTATGTACATCTGCATAGGTCTATGAAGCCAAACCCACCCACCTCAATCGGGTTACAAACCTTGTCCCAGGCTAGCAATTTTCTCCCTTCAGATCCCAACCCCATAAAAACTTAATTTGAATGTTTTTCATTGAGTTACATACCGTCCTTGGAGCCTTGAAAAACTACAGATAAAATAATGGTAGTGAACTGATACCTGACTTAATAATAAGACATATACTACCTGCCATAGAAAGTATATTCCCCTTTTATATAAATAATTTGAGATTTATTTTTTTCGATTATTGGCTTCCAAAATTCCACCCTCCTTGGAGTTTCGCCTATACATATACCCAAATATTTGAAAGGGAAATTCCATTCTTACACTACTCAGGCACCTAATAAAAGCCTCAGAGTCGACATCATTCAGACCAATAGTGTACACATGACTCTTACAGAAATTAAATTATAATAATTAATTTTAAAACAATTTTAACAAATTTAAAATAATTGGTAAGATCATGACTAGATCTGAAAATAAAAAAAACCTTGTGGAGAACATTGAAAAAATTACATATAATGAAAATCCTAAATTGATAATTATAATGAAACTTATAAATGTAAATTGAGAAAAAAAAATGATATTTAAATACGAGGCTAGGGTGCTTACTATGCTGAAACAAAAACAGAGTCTAGCTAGCGGCTAGCAAAGTAAAACACAACAAAATATCGAACATCAACTGTCTTTATTTCATAATGCAATGTCTTATTTCACGATTATTTCTTAATAAAATATCATATCCTAAAGCGGAAAAATAATTGACAAAAAAAGTTACAAGGACGAAACAAATACAATAAACAGTTCAAGTAGAGCTAAAGAAGCAACGTGAGAGTGAAAAACAAGGAACGGGTGGAAAAAGATAGCAATCAAGGATACTATATAATTAATTCTATAACTAAAGGATCCTGCTGTTCTCAAAGAAATTAATGACTTACCAAAAGTCAAATTACAATTTTCTTAATGAATCTAATGAGGGAATTTTTCTTTGACGCAAGCTCATTTTCCAAGTCACTTGATTCAGCATATATCAAATACACAATTGTGTTTTTGACCACCAATCCATGATTAGAAGCCACAAAAATCTTCACCTCGTCTCCAAATCCTAAATTTGACATTACACCATGCCAATCTATATTATTAAAAGAAACTATCGTGTCATGCTTGTGGATCTGCAATGTGCATTTTGTGTAATTAATAATTAAGACACTTCTAAGACAGTCACTTGCCACGATTTTATTTAGGGTTCGATAAATATATGACGCACAAAGCCATTCCCTTCATATCACGATCTCGAGGTACAGTGAAAGAAACAGAATGTCCCTCATCCTTATAGGCCAACCAGTAAGGATCATTGTCACCTGGGAGGCAAACATCACACGATTCATTGCTAGCCGATACCTGTAGCATAAGATAAAAAAACTTAGTCATTTATCTAACTTTTCTATTCAAAGTGTCTTTTGCAATTATTATTTGTGGTCAAAAATTACAAAATGTAATTAAAACATACCGACAACAATTAATGTAAATAAATCTGGTTATTAGTTTTGTGGTGTATACATCACCATCACCTGGTTAGGGATTTAGAATGCATTTTTGTGTTCGTCTCTCTCACTTTACTTTTGTACGATCATTGGGAATGAAACAATCATGAAGCTAATAAAGCAATTAAGTGGAAATCAATTTGCTAATAAAGCTTGGATGATGAAGATGCGAAGTCCATGGAAGGTCAGACAGATGATCAGTGCAGACACAAAACCTTTCAAACTAGGCGGAAGGTTAATATTTCTTTTTAGTAGTGGAAGCGCGTTAAGGCCATAAGAAAAAAAATATTACACTAATAACAGTGTCTAATTCTAAAAGTTTAATTAATTCTTGATTTACTAATTTAATCATAACTTTATCTCTAAAGATGAACTGTCAGAAGAAAAAGCCTTAATGCAACAAAGTGAGATAGATGATCATTACAGACCCCACCAATCAAAGCAGAAGATTAATACTTTTTTTATAGTATGAAAGCGCGTTAAGACCATCGCAGAACTTTCTTTTACTTTAGGCATTTGAGAAATTAGACCAACACCCACTTTCAACTATATATATAAACAAAATATTACACTAATTACAATGAAATCTTGTTCTAATTATATTATGCTTTTTCAAAATTACATATTAACTTTACTTCTTATGTTAAAAACAATACATTGTGTCTCTTTTTCTATGATGCACGTATTCCTTTAAGTTTTAAAAGCATAAGAATTGCATTCTCTTTCCACCTTTAAAAGAAAATCTTTCAAAGAGGTCATTGTAATTATTTGTATTGACTTCGAATTCTAACTCGCTGGTCTACGATGTCTCAACTCACGAAAAACATGAACGTTGTATTTGTTTCTACTTGAACTTCTTCATGATGATTGATGAGTGCGCATCGTGAATATTTGTTCATGCTTATGCTCTTCGAAATACGAGAAAAGAAAGGGAAAGGTGGTGAGATAGTTGGCCCCATGGACGAGCTGAAATTAAGGAGAAAGACAGATGGAAAATGGTTTTTAATGCTTTGCTGGCATTTTGATTGTACATGCACAGAGATGAAATGATTCAATTTGCCTTTTCAAATAAAATAATTTGACAAGTTGGGAGTAAATATCTGTAATTTCAAATTGGATTTCGAAGAATTTCCATATATAGCCGATTTCAAATGAATGATTCAACTAATAGATGAAGAAATATTATTACATACGGATTGTGCTTCTAACTATAATCGATTATCACTCTCATTTTGGCCTTTTCTGCATGCACATGATTCCCTTCCACTCTACCAAAAATGAAATTGCTATTTTGCACAACTCCTTCAAATGGGGAACATAATATTGCTCCTACAACTAGAATTATTAACACCATTCACACACACCAAACATATCTGCTTTTACGATTCAATGCCAACATCTTTCATATGTAGATTTTTTATTACACTTTATTTTTTTTAATTGGTGAATAGAATTTTTTTTAATGATTTGCCGTTAATTATTTAGATAAATTAAATTTTAAGTTCTATGATGATGTAGTATTCACCACATGTTTTCAATTCCACAAACACCAAAACTATGTTGAATTTTAATTCCAAACACTATGGACTAAATAAAACTTGTTATTTGTGTGAAGTCTCCTTTTGTAATTAATTAATTCACAAGACATATTAGAAAAGAAACATCATAAAACTTGCTGTGAAAAAGAAGGAAAAGAAGGTTTTGTCTACTAGATCTTATGATAGAATACGTCATCGCCATCTTAGTCATAGAATAAGATCATAAAATAAGGGTTGATCAAGAGCTTTCCAAAAGATTGCGCCTATCTGAGTCTGTTTGGGCCTCCCACCAGTTGTTTGAGCCTGAATGCAATCTTGAAGAGATTACTCTGAGGATCATGGAGCATCAAGATGAAGTCATTTACTTGTATAAATATTTATCATAGCTTAGAATAATTTGGGACTTGTATTTGGACCAAGAAGAAAAAGGTTTGGGCTTTGTATTTAGGACACGGGTAGAATAGGGTTAGAATAGGATAATATAGTCTATCTAGGGTTGCATTTGGGCTTCCTAAAGCCTAGTGCAAACCCTAGAATGTCTAAGGCTTGAAGTTGGTTCACAAGGAGTTGCACACAAGCAAGGAACATATTAACTTGTATTTGGGCCAAAGAATAGAATAGGTTGTCTTCAATTTTTGGACCTTGTATTTGGGCTAAATCCTAACCCTAAGAAAGAGAGAGCTAGTGCGTAGGCTATGAGTTAAGATTGAAGGGGTGTCTATGTTAGGTCTTAGGTGGTATAATGCTTCCCCCTCCCCTTGCCACATGTCACCTTACCAATGGAGAGGATCCTTTCCATTGACTCATTCTCTAATTGGAGAGTTTTTATGATACAAGCTAGAGTTAGAGTTAGGGTTAGTCTTAATTTTCTCAATAAATAGGATGCTTATGTAATGAAATAGTGACCAATTTTTGCCTCTTAAACTTGTTCAGGAACTCTGCAAAGAGTAATATCTTTTTTACACTAAACTCTTGCTTACTCCTAAGTGTGTTAGCCTAGCCTCACATAAAATTTGCTTCCAAATCGAACTCATATGTCCAAACCAATTCTTCCAATGCATTTATCTGAAATCACATCCACAACAACAATCCTGCTAGAAGAAACACATTAAAGCTAGAATTACATTATTTGGTATCTAGAGCTTTAGTCTACAATAGAAAAGTGCTTATTCCTTAAGAACAATGTTGTTAACTTGATTCCTTCTTTGTTTTCACCGATCAAATTCACTGCATCTCTTGTTTTTACAGTTCAAATTACTTGTTCTTATTTAAACCATCCATAGTTGTGCTTTAGGTGTTATTCATTAAGTGTTTTTGTTGTTTTGTTTTACTACAGTGTTGTTTTTCTATTTTTGTTCATTTTAATTGTTTAAATAACTCTTTTAGGTATTTTACAAGTTTATAATTTGGTCTTGTTATGTCTGATATCATGTGAATCCTTAAATATGTCATATACTCCAAGTTTAGAAGCTTGTTCATAAAATCCTTATTGAAATGCTTATAATGTGTCTACTATATGTTCGATAAAATGTCTTGAGTAAATTAGTGTGAACCTTTGTATGCTTTTTCTTTTTATTTTTGAGTTCCTTGCTAATAGATCACTATTGAGTTTCTTAGAGTTAGGTTTCCATTATATCTAATTGTACTGTTCAAATTCTTTTATCTTTTTAGGATTCATTTTATATCTAATTGTATTGTTCAAATTCTTTCATCTTTTTAGGATTAGTTGTATTGTTCAAATTCTTTGATCTTTTTAGGATTCATTCTCGCTCGAATTTTTGCTACAATAGTACTGATTTGGAAAAGTTTTATAAAAACAATTACAATGGATTTTGTTGTCAAATTTTGTGTGGAAACTCCTTAAAATGTTAGGAACATAATTTTAAAAAAGCACATTCAAGTTTGAAATAGAAAAACAATTATAAATGCTAAAAGCCTTAATGCTAGGTGCTAGAAAAACAGAAATTATTTTGAGTTTTACAGTGTCGTTTGTTGTGCAATTTTGTTATGACGGTCTTGTATATTAATATTAATATTAATAATATTTATAATAATACTAATAAATTTACTAATAATATTTATAACAATATTAATATTAATGATTATAATATTAGTAATAATAATATTAATATGTTAATAATAATTTTCACATAATATCAATAATATTCATAATAATAATAATATTAATAGTGACAATAGTATTGATAATAATATTAATAATATTAGTAATAATAAAATTAATAATATTATTATTATTATTATTATTATTATTAATAATCATAATAGTATTAATAATAATAATATTAATAATATTACTATTATATAGAATTTCTATCCGTATTAAAATCTGCATGTAAAATCTATATATAATAGTATGTGGATAGTGATAGCACATTATACAGCTAACCACGGAATCCTAAATGATAACAATGGAATGCCCTAAAACCCTTAATCTACTTGAAACATGAGCATACTCTCATTTTGTTAGTCATTTTTGCAAATGTATTTTTCTTGGGCTTCTTAAAGGACTCCATTTCCACATCAGTGGATGGTTGTGCACCCAGTCCAAGTGACTCCATTCTCATTGTAATTGACTGACCATATATCAGATACACAGCTGTTTTCTTAGCAGTGATTCCATCACCAACTCCTACAAAAATCTCCACGTCGTCTCCGGGTCCTAGATTTGAAATTACACCCTGCCAATCTTCATCAGTAAAGAACATTGTTGTTGCTTGCTTATATATCTGTATGGCGCACTTTGTGTGATTAAAGATGAAGACACTAGTCAGACTTTGAGTTCCCATGTTTTCACGGGTTGATGAATAAACTACACACAACAGCATTCCCTTCATGCGACAATCACTATCTTCAGGAACTTGAAAACGTACTGAATTGCCTTCCCCTGTATAGGCTAACCAATAAGGATAATTGTCCCGTGGAAGCACAAAATCAGTGGAACTATTGGTTCTCAGTACCTGTATCATGCAGCAAAGCTTAGTTATTTATTTACTATGATATCCAAGTGGATATTTTCTGCTATTATAGTTAGTACATAAAAAAAGACAAGGAAATTAATTGAAATGAATTCAGTCAACAGAGAAAAATCATAGATATAACAGAAAGGAGAGATTTCTATTTCAGGTTGTGAAACTCTTATCAACAGAAAAAGTTGCAGACCTGATATGCCTTGAAAGACTTTCAACTCTAATGAGATAATGACCATTTTCCAAAGTTGATTCACTCACCATTACACCCCTTTTACCCTTCTTTTCACCTTCCACATCCTCTTATTGACCCCACTTAAAAAATAGATTTGATGGTCTCTAACTATAAATTAGTTTAAGACAATACTGACGTAATGAATTTTATATTGTCACCAAGGACTCCCATAATGGGGGAAAGATATGGTCCTGATTCCTATCTAGTAAAGGAGATTTTATTATTAAATTTAGTTGATCATAGAAGAAGAGAAATGGCAGAGTAGTACTCCAAGCGAAAAGCAAAACAAATGAACATGCACGTAAATAGGTAAGGTAAGGTAGACACAGCAAAAGAGAGAGAGAGAATAACCTTTGATATGCTATTGCTAAGCATATCGAAGACTTGTTGGTAGCTTCCCATTCCAATCAAATACGATGCCAGAGAATTTTCTGAAATTTGTGATAGATCTGCATTTTCCGATTCAGAAAAGTTTACTTTGCATAACTCATGCAGAATTATTCTTAGTTCTTGAGTTACTTGAAAATCTGAGTCGCATTGTACAGAAATACTTCGAAGTTTTGAAAATTCACTGAGGTTTGGTAATAGGTTAACCAAATTATTATCCTGTATATCCATGGAGACTATAGATGATAGCATGATCCCAGATGGTTGAATACAAGATAAATGTCCTCTTGTATGTGACATCCAAGACCATATGAGAGAAGGAAATACATTTCGCGCCAATCCTTCATATCCACAAAGGGAAATATATCCAATCTTTTCGGATCTTACTATGGCAAAAGGAACTTGTTTTATACTAGTATTGTCTGCAATTAGTGTTGTTAAGGATTCCATCTGCCCTATGGCTTCTTCTAACTTGTCAATATTTGAACAACCAGAAAGGATGAGGGTGTGTAATGACTTTAACTTATAGATTACCATTGGAAGATTTCCAAGGCATGTACAATCCTTCAAGTTTAATAGAAGGAGGTTATTTAGATCTCCAATTGAATGGTGTACTTCATACAAGCTTGGACAATCTTTGAGAATGAGCTTCTCAAGATTTGGTAGTTTTGAAAAATCCGGGGTCTTTGATAAGTACTTGGAATGACTAAGATTGAGAAATTTTAGCCTCCAGAAACTGCAAGAAAATTTAAAACGAAAAAAGAAAGATTAGCAAAGTATATGGCAGAAAAAATTAATAAGACAACTTAATTACTGTATTATAGATACATTTGATGTTGTTCTTCAATCAAATTTGAATGTGATTCATTTAATAAAAAGCAAATTGGCGAAGTAAAACTCCAAATCTAATTGGAGAACAAAACCAATTGTAAGAGTATGTGAGTGTTTGTCCAAATAAATATTGTCATCAAAGAAAATATCAGTTAATATATGTACATATACCTGGGGCACCTTCCATACTAGTTTAAGATAACTGTATCTTAAGTCAATAGCAACTATGTTTTCCTGATAAAAGTTTTCAGGAATATGTGTTAATGAAAATGCTTTCCAATGAACCCATCTCAGATGTTTGGGAAGATGCCCATAATCCCCCGCTAGTTGTACATGATCAAGTTGCAAAAGTCTCAGTCTCTTCATTTTTTCAAATGTTTCAGTACTGAAAGAAACTCCGCTGGTTCTCTGCATCTTCAAAGCCAATCCCTCAATGACTCCTGTTCCCTATGAAAAACAAATGGAAAAGAAGTTAGAAACAATGAGAAGCATTGACTGTTTTCACAGGAGAAAGTTGATGAGTAATACACAAAGATGCGACTTAAGTTTATACATCTAGATGCTAAATACTTTGGAAAGGTAAACATAAATACTTAGAAAAATAAAAACTTTCTATTATGGTGCTCATGATATCATTGAGGATGATTGATAGTTATAAAAATAATAAGAGAAAGTTCTTACAGTATTTTCTGTCAATATATCAAGTACTTCATCATGAACCCACAATCGACTGCGCTTTTGTGGTTCTAGTGGTGAACTTTGACGAACAATTTCTCTTCCCATGTCTCTCAGCAAATCATGAATTCCAAGTTTGTTATTCTTTTCAACTTTGATGAGGCTCCTTTCTATCAGGACTGTTATTCCGATTTCGGCATGAAGTCCGCAACCATTTAGTATCCCCGTGACATAGGCTCTGTCCTTACCAATAAAGAAGCAGCATATGTCAAGGAATATGTCCTTCTCCATATGATCGGTTAAACCATCATAGCTTATTTTCAATTTCTCTTGTATTTTATCATTTGGTATTTCTTTCAGTTTTGATAATACACTTTGCCACTCTTTGTTTCTTCTCTTGTATAGATAAGATCCAAGAACTTCAAGAGCTAGAGGTAGTGCTCCACAGTAAGTGACTACTTGTTTTGAGAGTTGAAGGAAAGCTTCAGGTGGATTTGCTTCCTTAAAAGCATGCCAACTGAAAAGCTCAAGGGACTCAATCTTGTTCATTTCCTCCACTTGATATACATGATCAGCATCAAGGACATTGAGTAGACGCACATCTCTTGTTGTAATGATTATTACGCTTCCTTGAACAACCCCATTACTATTTCCACAAAGTGCATTTAATTGTTCAAATGTATTCACATCATCGAGTACAACTAGTGCTCTTTTTCTGCCAAGCGTTTCCCTGATCATAGCTTTTCCCCAGTCAATGCTATAAACCTTCATCTTTTCTGGTTTAAGGATATCTGAAAGAAGTCGTTCTTGTAAATCAATCTGCCCTTGATCTCTTTGCCAAACTTCTCTAATATTTGCTAGGAAACTTTTATATTTGAATTCATATCGAATTTCATTGTAGATGGCTTTGGCTATGGTTGTTTTACCAATCCCTCCCATTCCCCATATCCCTAATATATAAGCTCCTCTTGTTTTCTTTCTTAGAAAGCCAATACAATGTTCCACACGACATTCCAATCCAACAGGAAAGTCTGTAATAGACATGTATGTTCTGTCTAGTCTTTCCAAAACTTCACTAACAATTTCCTTCACAACTAAGTTTTCATTTCTGCAAACCAGAAAACAAAAAAAAACATAAACTGAAATGATAGTGGATACAAATTACAGAAGATCCTAAAATAAAATCCAAGCTGCATAAAACCTTTGACACTGTTGATCTCCTGTCTTTCTGCCAAAGTGTTCTTAGCACAACCGTTTTCCCAAACCTTTTACAAGTATATCAGAGAAATCATAAAGATACTATTTGGTAAAGTAGCTTATGAATTTTACTTTTTCTAATAAACTTTTACTTGCCACTAAATATTCAAATTTAATTTAAGTATTAGAAAGAAAATGATAATATTTTATAAGTGGGAATTGAAAACATGGAAGGAAGTTCATAACAACTCACTCATCAAGTAAGTGAGTTAGATTCCTTTACAAGAAAGAACAACAGATGGATTGACAAAAACAATCTGATAATTAAAAAGGAACCAAAAAGCATATGCATACCTATAACGTGAAACATCCCAACCTGCAAAACCTGCTGCCTTACTCAGTGCTTTCTTCCATTGTTTCTCCCGGTGGAGGTCACTATCTTTTTCAAAAATGACCTCGAAAGAAACATCATCGCTCAGATTACGTAGAAACCAAGGGGCAACGTCGAAAAATACGGGCAAAACCACTTGCCCGCTAAAAGCATGGCATTCCATGATTTTAATGAGTTCATCAAGACACCATGTAGAGTAAATGTAGTTTTCCGAGAAAACAACAATGGAAATTTGAGACCCTTCTATTGCATGCCACAGTTCTGTTTGCAGCTGTTGTCCCCTCTCAAGCTTCTCATCGTCCAGAAAAGTGTTGACCCCGGCATTTGCAAGAGCGGAATAGAGATGAGAAACGAAATTCTTACGAGTGTCTACCCCCCGGAAACTGATGAACACATCGTATATCCATCGGGGTTTAGATTTTGACGATGATGATTTGTAAGACATTGGTTCAATTCGATGAAACTATGGTTAACAACGAGTCAGTAAAGGCAAGAAAGCAAGTTGATTCAATTTGGTGTCGATACGACTTGTGGGATTAAGTGAATGCATCGTAACTATGGTTAACAACGAAACTGCAACGATATGATCGAAGCACACAACGACAAGTTCGATATGTTTTTCTTCCTTTCGTTCTCTACGACGAAGTAAAACAACAATCACAAGTGGCAACGGTTACTATTATAATTAACTTGTTTTTAAAAGAAAATGTTTATGCCTAGGGTTTTTTCCGTATAAGTCTTATATTAGTATGCTTAAAATCATCCTAATGACATCTTTCAGATAAAAAATAGTTGGGTATGTATTTTGATGAAACCCTTGCCAACAGACCCATCTCGGAAGCTTAGAGCAAAACACACATAGTCTCCAGTTAGTTGTACAAGATCGAGAAATTTGTTTATACCGTCTACTATTAGAATAAAGGCAACAGTGTTTCATGCTCATAGTGAAAGAAGAAAAGAAAAACTAAATCACAAAATAAATAATGGCTTTACTTAGCTTACAGTTAACAGCTTTCAACT
>Ga0209489_109612_pt1 | contig 11817 bp, 16 predicted proteins | sample SiratrowhiteBW_FD_187527 | JGI IMG/M metagenome (GOLD analysis project Ga0209489, IMG submission 187527) | Root nodule microbial communities of legume samples collected from California, USA - Siratro white BW (SPAdes) (version 2) | ecosystem: Host-associated > Plants > Roots > Nodule | place... | reverse complement strand
TTTCCGGGGGGCGTGCTCGTCTGGGCTAGCCCTGAAACCGGGAATGCAACTTAACTAACCGCGGCCTTCCACCGCGGAACCTGCATGCACCGCTACGGCGAGCTGGACACCTACGGCCTGACGCGCACCGGTCGATGGAAGGATCCGGATTCGCCGGATCGATACGAGCACACCATGGCGAGCGCAGAGGCGCGACGCGCTGACTTGCTGCCGGTGCCCCAGCAAGCAGCTCGGCGCAAGCGGGCGTAGCAATCAGTGCTCGGCCTTCCGATTTACGATGTCGGTCAAAAAATAAAGCGACCAGAGCACAGTCACAGTCAGCGAGCTGAGCAAGAAGGCAAGAACAATAACGCCGCCGGCACGCACCGGCTCGATCAACGCCGGCCGTGTGGATAGCCAGCCCATGACTTGGTCGTGGACGATAGTCGCGCCGACAGAAAGCAACAACACAACCAAGCTCAGGAAACTTAAGTATCCGAGCAAATAGCAGACGAACTGACGTAACGACAGAACTTCACCGTCTAACACCAATTCCGCGCCGACCGGCCGCCTATCCATGTGAGTTCCAGGCGACCCCATTGCGACGGAAGCCAGCGCACCGATCATGAACGGGACGGCCATAATAAGTAAGTCGCGCGCAAATTTAAGGACGCCAGCCAACTTGGAATTTGCGATGGCATCGGGAGTCAACGGGAGCAACGCCAAGGCGTTCATCCCCGACGGGCCTCCAGCATCATTTATCACCACGCGGCAGCTTCGCGACAGCTCGACGGAGCTTGATTTCGATTCACCGAGCGCAGATCAGCTCGCCGTCCCCGGCCGGTGGCGCAAGAACGGTTAGCTCTTCTGGCGCGAACTGTTCTTCGCAGTGATCGCGTTTGCCGATCAGGCGATGGTGCACCGCTTCAGGAAGGTACTTTAGCCGAACTGAAGGGGCTCACAATCCTCCTCGCTGCCGGTCGGCGCGGACAAGCTTGACCTAGCTGCGCAAGCCGCGCGCCGAACAACTGCCACCCACTCTCGGGAACGCGTCACGCTCGAACAGTGCGCAGGAAATTCGCGACCTCGTCGCTGAGTCTAGTCGAATTGCGCGACAACAGCCCGGCGGATGACAGGAGCTGAGCCGACGCGCTGCCCGTTTCGGCTGCGCCCCGTTGCACGTCGGCGACGCCGGAACTGACCTCGCCGGTGCCTTGGGCCGCCTGCTGAATGTTTCGAGCAATCTCGTGCGTCGCCGCGCCCTGCTGCTCCACCGCAACCGCGACCGCCGTGGCGATTTCGGACATTCTGGCAATGGTGCCGCTGATATCCGTGATGGCCGCGACAGATTTTCCTGTAGCGTCCTGCATGCTCCCGACCTGCTGGCTGATCTCTTCCGTCGCCTTGGCGGTCTGTTCGGCCAACGCCTTGACCTCGCTCGCGACCACGGCGAAGCCGCGACCGGCATCACCTGCGCGCGCCGCCTCGATCGTGGCGTTGAGCGCCAGGAGATTGGTTTGGCCGGCAATGCTGTTGATGAGATCGATGACATCCCCAATTCGCGCCGCTGCCTGCGCCAAACGCGTGATCTGTTCATTCGTTATTCCGGCCTGTCGGACCGCCTCGCTTGCGATGCGCGAGGACTCCTGCACCTGCCGGCCGACTTCTCCCACCGAGGCTGCTAACTCTTCTGAGGCAGACGCGACCGACTGGACGTTGGTTGTCGCTTCATTGGAAGCCGCGGCGACGCCAGTCGCCACGCTCTGCGTGCGTTCGGCCGTCGACCTCAGCGCGCTTGCAGATGATTCAAGCTGGCTCGAAGCTGAGGAGACCGTCTGAACGATTTCGCCCACCGCAGTCTCGAATGCGTCGGCAAGTCGATCCATCTCGCGCCGCTGGAGCTTGGCCTGCTGCCGCTCCTGCTCGGCCCTGCCTTCCTCTGCCTCCTTCTTGGCGATCAGTGCCTCCTTGAACACCTGCAATGCATCGGCCATTTGCCCGATCTCGGTGCGCTCGCCCTGATGCGTTACCTCAGCCGACAGATCACCAGCACTGAGCGCTTTCATCGGCGAGACGATCGCGGCAATGCCTCGCGAGACGTTTCTCACCAAGAAGAAGGCGACGAGGGCGCCGACGAGGCCGGCGGTCGTCGCGATCGCCACAACAGTATTGAAGGTATAGTTGTAGGCGGCCGCGGCCTCCGCTCCCGCCTCGTCCGCGCCTTTGTTGTTCAGGTCGATGGCATTCGTCAGGACCTTGTCGGCCTTCAGGCCGACGGGATTGACGGTTTTGCTGTTCAGCTCGTTGGCCTCTTCGGGGAAACGGCCAACCGCGGCGCGCGACAGACGCAGCACCTCCTGCGAGCCCTTCATGTATTCGTTCCAGAGACCGCGCCATTCGTCGTAGAGCGCACGCTCCCGCGCACTGGAGATGAGCTTCTCGTAGCCCGCGATATTCTGCGCCATCGTTTCGGCGACCTGCTCGATCCGCTTGTCAAAGTCCACCTTGTCCTCTGCACGGTCGTTCAGCAGGTGTTGCCGCACCGCATTGCGGTAAGTGATCGTGGTTGCGCGCAGCTCGCCGAGCACGCGGATGCTTGGGAGCCAGTTGGTCTGCATGTCGATGACCGCGGCGTTGATCACCTGCATCTTCCAGATTGCAAACGCGCTGGTGGCGAGTAGTGCCAGCAAGAGGCCGACGACGACAGCGGAGATTTTGGTGCGGATGGGCATCTTCGCAAACATGGCATTCTCCCCAAAAGGACTAAATTTGTGATGCCCTCCCGTCGCAATACCATCTGACAGGTGGCCGTCTCTCCCCTGGACCGGACCAGTTGTAAACGCCCGATGCTAGTAGAAGTTGTAACGATCCTGCTTTAAGCAATTCTTACCATTGATCGTCGGACAAATCCCACTGAACGAGACAGCCAGAACGACTCTACTGGCTCAGTCGGCGCGGATCGATCTGCTGATTGCAGAGACGCGCAGAGAGGCGACCTGTTTGTTTGAATCAACTGATTTGAAATCGTGGATTGCAGATGACCGAGGACAATCGAAAGGCGCACCGCGTTCGGTTTGAACACAAGCACATCGTGAGCATCATGGGTGTTGATGGCACGTGGCGAAGAAGCTGCATTCTCATCGATGCCTCTGCAAGCGGTGCCAAGCTTGAGGTCGAGGGCTCAACGGACCCCCTCAAGGCACAGGAGTTCTTCCTAGTTCTGTCGTCCACTGGACTGGCATTTCGGCGCTGCGAGCTGATTTGGGTGGATGGGTCTCACGTCGGAGTCCAATTCGTCACCGCAAAGACGAAGGCGAAGGCAAGTCCACAGAAACGTCTTGTTGGCTCATAATGAGACGAGTTCGGCACCAAATGAGCGCTCAGCAACCTGACAAGCTTGTTGTCGGCAGTCGCTTCATGATGAGCGAGCTGGGGATCGTTCAGCTCCCAGAGTTCGCCCATAAGACCGGCACCATTGTCGAAACCAGTAGTCGCACCCCTGGCGTGACGGTGCTGTTCGACGGCGCGGTCAGACCGACCGTCTTAGACCGAAGCTACATATCTGCTCTCTCCAAGTGACGATCCTTTTTGCAGGTCCGCTCACCATGAAAACACAGAAGCCAAAGCAATGGGCCGACCAAGAGGTCCGACGATTAGTCAGGCTCGCCCGGCAGGGAGTTGGCACATCGAGGATAGCCGCCGAACTCGGCCGCCACGCTGGATCGGTGAGGCGTATGGCGCGAACCATGGGACTGCTGTTGAAGAAGTAATCCCCGAGCGATCTTGAGCGCGGCGCAGGGGACCTACAGCCCAAAGCCTCGGCCAATCTCCCGCGCAAGCTTGAGCGCGGCGTCGGTATGGCGGCCATAGAAGAACGCTCGATCAAGCTGCGAAAAGATGCCCATTCCAAATAGCGCGATGGCAATGCCTCTAAACATGGTTATGGACCGGGTTGAACGATGCAGCGAAAGTTCAAAACGGCCCCAGCCGCAGGTTGGGAGAAACAGCCGGGGCCGGCATTCCCATTCCAATGTGCCGCAATCGGCGGTAATCGGCACGCTTGTTAGCTAGCCACATGAAAGCTAACGGACTGTTTCGAAGGACCCGAATTCGAATGAAGGTGCTTTGGACACCCCGCTCACATTGCGGCCGAAGCGCGCCGTAGGCCCTCTCTCGTGACTTGCTACGTCATACGCACATGAAAGCGCGGCGGCGTCATGCTGAGCGCCAGGTAGACATCCAACTGAGATTCGGTGCCTTACCCTGATTGACGCCGCCCAAGAGCCAACTCACCCGCGCGCGGCCGCCCGCCCATTTGATGAAGTGATCGACGCCAGAAGGCCGCGTCAGATTGCAGCCGTCATAGCGGTGATGAATCACAAGCGTAGGCGGCAGTGCCAGGATTGATTCAACATTCCTTCGAGGCCGGACCCGACTCCGGACTGAGGTACCCGAGGTCAAGACCAGCGCGTCCGGCGTCGCGACGCGCACCCCGGTGAGACGGAGCGCATCGTGGCCGTTATGGCTTGCTATAATTGGCTTGACTGCATCAACGTGAGGGAAGGCCGCCGGGGCTGGCGAGCTGGCGGGCCTTCACCCCATCGGGGTGTTGACCTTGACCCATTGCTTCTGCCGGCCGCCACGGATACGTCCATAGCGATCGTTTAAGCTGCATCGATTTCAAATTCAGTCCGCAGCGAAAGTTGTCTTCGACGAACAGTCAGACTTGCTGACTCGGATCGTTGCCAGCAATTAATCCCTATCTTTGTCAACACCATTTACGGTATTTCTCCGGGCTTGAAACTCGATGTGTTGGGGAGCTTTGCTACTACTTCCGAGCAGGCACATTAGTTTCCCTTCCTTACATCCAGCGGTGGTGGACCGTAGGCTTAGGTGAAACACGCGCACCGCGTCACTGCCCTGGCAGATGGCATCAACGACGATAGCGATCTGCCCTGTCGCTAGCGAATTCCGTCGAGCCAGACTCGCGATTAGCTGCGGATTGATCGCGTTGCTGTGCTCTCATACGGAGAGATCACATGGCGAATGATCCGCTTGTCTTTTACTCCTTCGATGAAACTAGCGGTTCCGTCGCGCACGATCAGCAAGACGGGTACGATGGTACAATCTTTGGCGCCACTCATGTACCCGGCGTCACCGGCAACGCCCTTCAATTTAACGGATCGTCGGATTATGTAAGCGTGGCCGATTCACCTGACTGGAACTTCGGATCCGGGGATTTCACGCTTGAGTTCTGGGCCAATTTCAATTCAATCCCTAGCGGCAGCGCAGGACAGCCCGGAGATGTGCTTATAGGGCAAGATGAAGGGGGCGGAACGACAAACAAATGGTTTTTCGAAGCCTTTGACGGAAGCATAGGCTTTCACGTTAACACCGTGGACTCCGGATACTTCTTTATCGACGCTCCTTTCGAGCCGATCACCGGACAGTGGTACTCGTTCGATCTCGTCAAGTCTGGATCGTCATACCAGTTTTATGTTGATGGACAACTTGTCGGATCCGCCGCCGAGTCATTAGTCCTCCCAGACGTCAACGCGCCACTGACAATCGGCCATGCCGAGGCATTCGGCTTCGATGGTCTGCTCGATGGTGTGGCAATCTATAACCGCGCATTGTCGCAGGCCGAAGTATAACAGTCGTATCGGGACGGCGCCGGTGTGCCAGGCGGCGGCCGGTTATCACCTCCGATGGAGGCGGGGGCACGGCCGCTGTTTCAATTCCAGAGGACACAACTGCGGTCACGACTGTCGTAGCAACTGACGCAGATGGTCGGGCCTTCATGCTTCTAAGTTGTTTGATGAAGCGCCGTTACGCGCTCCGCTGGTGACATCTCCGCCATCACTAGTCTGCACGCGAACGACTTCTTCTTTGTGTGACGGCGACGCTTCTTTGTGTGACGGCGAAGCGTGAGCGACTGCGAAGATGGTGAGTAAAAATCCGCACAGGACCGACTTTTGGGACGCGAAAGACGACAACCTTCGAGAGGAGAATGTTCCATGCGCATTACTTTAGCATCAACATTAATGGCTTTTCTGCTCACCGCCGCTCCGGCGATATCGCTCGCGGCGGACGCCAAGACGGACGTGCAGAAAGCCTACGCCACCTTTGACGCCGCATTTAACAAGCAGGACGCGAAGGCAGTCGCTGCCAACTATGTCCCGACAGCCAAGGTGCTGCCGCCGACCCACGAAGTCACATCCGGCCCAGCGGAGATTGAAAAGTTTTTTGCCGGGTTCTTCGCAAATGGTGTGACCAATCATAAGCTGGAGGTCATCGACGCTGGCGGAGACGACAAGGTCGTGATTGGCACGGCCAAGTGGAGCGCTACAGGTAAGGACAAGGATGGCAAGCCGGCGGCATTCAGTGGACTTGCAATGCACGTTTTCGAACGCCAAGCAGATGGTTCGTTAAAGCTGAGGTTTCATACCTTCAACTGAGTTGGCGGATGGTCCTGAAAACAAAAAATCCCGGCGGCATAAAGGCGCGGGCGTCAGCTTCTGACGCCCAAGCAGAGATTCAGGATCGGTGCGAGTGACCCCGATGGGACATTCCGCCGATTAAGAATTGCGCTGCTGCCCAAACGGCGCTTGAACAAATCAGCAGACCTGTTCGTTCGTCATTGCTATTGGACGGGTAGGCGCTATCGTATGCGAGCGGCCAACCCGCGAGTTTCATCCATTAAATTGCAATTTTGGGAGACTCACATGAAGTTCATAGTCGCTTGGACTGTACCTCAAGGCACATTCAACACAGCAGTCGCACGGTTCTTAGAAACCGGTGGCGCACCACCCGAGGGCGTCAAGATGTTGGGGCGTTGGCATGGCATGAACGGTCAGGGATTTGCCATCTCCGAATCGACTGATCCAAAGGCCATGTATCGTTGGGTCTCTCAATGGGCTGACCTACTCCCGTTGACCGTCACTCCTTGCCTTGAAGACGGGGACGCGGGCGAGGTGATGGCGTCGCTACCGAAGCGTTGACCTCAATCGGATCAAAGCCATCGCCGCCGGCTTGGACGGCGATGGCATGCCGAGCAGGCTCGTCGAAGCCGCCCTCAAGAACCGGATCAAGCATTTTGTCCTCGATGGCGAAGCAAGTCGTGCTCGGCGTCGATGGCATCTCCGATTTCAACGCGCTTCACTCGCGCAAGCACGATCACGAGGTGCAGTTCTGCGCCTTCGATATTCTTACTGAAGGCAGTGACGACTTGCGCATGCTCCCGCTGTCGATGCGGAAGACGAACTTGGAGCGCCTATTGGCGCGGCGTCCTGAAGGCGTGTTCGTCAATCCGTTTGAGCGTGGCGAGCTTGGGCCTGATCTGTTTCGAGCTGTAGGACTTGAAGGGCTGGTATCCAAGCGGCGTGACCGGCCGTATCAGGGCGGTAGGACCAAGCACTGGATCAAGGTGAAGAACCGCAAACACCCGGCGATGGAGCGCGAGCTGTGAGCAGAGCGGCAGGTCCGTTCTGCAACTAACAGCGGACCTCAACGATCGATCGCTCCACTTCGCCTTGGGGCCCACCTGCGGACGTAGTCAGTTTGAAGCGAAGGCTATGCCGATATATACCTCCTGTTGGAAGGAGAACCGGCCGCCATTCCGCTCAAGAAACCGTCCGCAACATTGGCGTCATCGTCGGCGAAGAACCGTGTTGTATCTCACCGATGATCCTGAAGCCGTGGCGCTCATAAAGGGAAATGTTTCGCGGATTCGAACTTTCAAGGTAGGCGGCGATGCCCTCCTCGTCACATCGTCGAAGAGCGTGTTTCATCAGCAATGTGCCGAGGCCTTGGCCGATCCAGTTCGGATCGGCGGCAATGAGGGGCAGATACCAATGTGGCTCGTGGGGATGATGTTCGGCCATTCCCTGAAGCAGGTGTGGAATATCGTCGGCGATCTCCGGACGAAGAGACTGCGCCATGATTGCGCCCATGGCCGCTTCATCAGGCTCGACGCCGGGCGGCAGCCACAGGGCGGCCGCGCGAGCCCCTTCCGTGATGTAAGCCGTGCCATGCTCGAATGCCCGTCCGCCAAATGCGTTAACGAACTCAGGCATAATCCTGAGATATTCGGATGAGTCGGACCAAACCCAACGGGCCATTGGATCGGCTGCAAAGCCGAGCACAATGGTGCTGATCGTGCTTGCCTGAATGTTCGCGCCCGCAGATTTGACTTCCGACGCAGCTGTCATCATGCCGTCTCCCAGTCGATGGCGTCGGCCAAATTTATCAGATGCCTGTTTCCAAACAGAGCAGAACGGCTGTACCAACGAGCCTTCGCGGCTGCGACCCAATGTCCATTCCGGGTCATGAGCGTTGTTTTGAAGGTCGGCTTGTTATTTCCGGTCTGCCGTCAACTTCAGACATGTCCCTGCGCTGGCCGACGTTATGTGCCAACAACTGACCTTCGTTTTGATTTGCGTTAGCTTACGCAAGTCCCGCGATGATCTTGTCAACGTCCGCTTCCGCGAACACCTTGACCGAAGTCGTTCGTACGTTCCCGATGGCGGCCAGCGACAAGAGAAACTTGGCCATGGCCTCATCGTCGGTGGCCTCGGCGTGGATGATGAGGTCATATGTTCCCATGGCGAGATAGCCGGCCTTGATGTCAACGCCAAACTTTTTGCCCAACTCCCTGGCGGCCGCTCGACGCTGCGGCATGTCCTTGATGGTCCGAACACCTTGCTCGGTGAAATTGCAGAGAAGCATGTACGTGGACATGGCGATTCTCCTTTGACAAAGAAGCAATGGACTTAACGGGTCCACGTCGTGGATTATGCCACACTGCCTGCCCCCGCCCAACCACCAAGATCCCCTCAGGGCGGCTCGAAGCGGCTAGGGGTCATTCTCGACCGAATTGGGCTATCCGCGTGGCGTCCGGTTTAGCGCCGTTAGCAGCCAAAGTGCGGACTACCCTCAACTTCGGAAATATTCAGGCGTCGCGCAAACCGTCGTTAAGGGTCGATTCCGTTGAAAAAGTCCCATGTGACGCGCACGCCTATTTTCTAAGGTGCTACCGGTGCGGTCGACGCCGTTAGACACCGGGGACCACGTCAATCTAGACTGGATCGCTCTGCGGTCTTCCTAGCTTTGCCGTGAAGGCTTTTCTTTCGGAGGTCGCCCTGAGCTGATTTCAGCAAGATTTTTGCGCTGGTACTATTTTCGACTTTTTCAGCAGTATCGGCCACTTCCGGACTCCGGACTCATTAGACTGTCGAACGCGGCTGCCAAACCGGTATGGGCAGGATCGTCACCCGATGATCTCGTCGGCGCGGGCCGACACCATTGATGATATTTCAAGCCCGGGCACTTTCGCGGTCTTGAGGTTATGACAAACTCGAATTTGACCGATCTGATCGTCGGCAGGTCTGCCGGGCTTCGACGAGCAGTTCGATTACCCGGGCTCGAACGGACCCGGCTCGAAGAAGCCCTCGATCGATTCGACCTTTACGTAGTTCTCGGCGATGCTTTCGGGTGTTAGATGTGGATCGTAGAAGCCAGGTCCCATGGATTACTCTTGCGGCCAGTAGCAGAGCAACGCCCCGATAGCAGGTACAACGATCCACGCGGTCTCATTCTTCATGGGACCAGAATTTACGAGAGGCTGGACCCGTTTGGCGAGGAGCATCTTTCCCGAGTGAGGTTTGGCTCTCAGCAAATGCTCGGGACGAGCCGCCATCGGACCCGCGCGGCGTAGTCCGAATAGCCCGCAAGCTCTACGTGAAGAATTCGATCCTCGGTGATGGTGCCATGGAGCAGAAACGGCTGGCTGAAGATCACAACGAGCGCGGCCGCGAGCCACGATTCGAGTGCGGGTCCGCTTGCCGCTATAATCAGTATCCCGGCGGTGTATCCAGGATGGCGAACGAAGGCGTAAGGCCCCGTGGTAACGACGTACTGGCCGCGGTCGGACTGGATGCGAATGACCGAGGAGAAGAACCGGTTCACGTGCATCGCCCATAGTGCCAGGGCGTAACCGGACCCGACCGTGAACAGACAAATGCCTTGCAGCCAGCCGGGCACGTCGTCGCTCCAATGGAAACGCCCACGGTCGAGCCCGGCAACGATCCAATGCATAAACAGAACCAGCGAGAAGACTTTCAGCGCGAGTGGCGGCTTCATGTCGCCCGGCCGCATACGTTCGCGCAAGAGGTCTGGATCGAGCATCGCGAACGAAACGATCATGACGACGGCAAAGATTGCGAGATACGCCCAAAAGCCCGGGATGGCGACCGTGCCAGCTGCGACGAACAATGCGGCGGCCGCGGCGACCACGAACAAGCCTGCGTTGAGGTAAGCCGAGGCTGGCATCCGCTGCTAACCATTTCAGAGGAAGCGAAGAGGTGCCACACATGAGCCTAGATCGTGCGGTCCGTCACTTCAGGAATAGCCCGGCAACAATCATCAGGATGCCGGTCGTCGGGATGTTCCACACGAGCGAACGAGCTAACGGCAGGTCCGCCATATACAGGATTGCGTAGAGGATGCGACCCCAAAAGTAGAAGTGGGCTCCCCAGACGGTCAGCCAGCTGTGGGTGTTTGTCACGGTGACGGCAAGAATTGCAGCGGAGAAGAATGGAAAGGTCTCAAGATAGTTTCGAAGTGCTCGTTCAGCCCTTCCGGCAATGCCGGTGAGCGGCGCAACGCTGTGTTCCCTTGAGCTGGCAGTCCACCAATAGCCTCGTTGCCAGCTCTGCAGGTGCGACACGATAATGATGTGCACGATGCCGAGGACTACGCTTGCGGCGAGCAGGACGAGTTCGATGGTCATACAGGACAGTATACCCGCAGCCGCGTGGATGTCTGTTGTGGGTCATGAGCGCAGTTTGGAAGGTCGGCCGGTTGCTTCTGGTCTACCTCGATCAGCCGACAACTGAGGACGCCGCCCGAACTTCGCATTCTCGCAGGTCTCTAACGAGTTTTGGAAGCAATCTTCCGGCTATCGAGCCAGACGGCACGAAACCGCAGTCTTCTGCACCCATCCGTCTATAGAAGGGCGGGGCCTGCGGGTCGCCCTCGATCATAAGCTCGTCTGCGCCCATAGCTGCTGCCCGACCGCAGGCCCAAACAAATAGAGCCCTGCCTACACCACCTCTCAGCACGGTAGGCTCAACGAAGAGCTTGAGCAAGTCGGCTTCCTTTCCAACCACCTTGACCTGCGCGACGCCAACGATTCTCCCGTGCTCTTCCGCAACAACGATCGAGGTTGACTGCAATTCAAGCGGATCAAACGAGAGTTCACGACGGCACGCCTCCATGAAGTCGTTGTCGTAACCCCATACTGCTTTCGACCGAAAACATAACGCTGAGAGCGCGGGCAGCTCTTCTACCGCGGGAGTTCGCATGAGGTACGGCATGATAGTGCCTTATTGGCTACGTTTGGCTGAAGCATAGCACTTTGGGTGCCCGAAGTCTGCTTCGCGACACAATGCGAAGAACTCGGGGTGAGCAAATCTAGTCCGCCATGCCCCAATGAGCGGACCTCCGTCAGACGAGGCGTTACTTCGCTGATGGGCCAGCAGCGACGTTACCGGAGCGGCAGCGTTCGGCGCAAGCGGACGTTCATCGCCCGACGTGCACAAATTCGCAGCCAAAAGGAAGCCGTGAACGACGAACAGAGGTCACCCCGTCGGGCGACCTTTTCGTAGCAGCAAATAGCCGATCAACAGTCCCTCTAAAACTGCTCCTCTTATGCGAGCAGAAGATCTCCGAAATGAGCTTCGAACACGTGCAACGCGCCATGCAAGCTGCGGGATTCGTTGCCTGGCGTTTCGGCGAGTCCAGTCTCAAAGTTTTGTATTGCCGCAGTAGCCAGCAACA
>Ga0209489_109611_pt1 | contig 11819 bp, 3 predicted proteins | sample SiratrowhiteBW_FD_187527 | JGI IMG/M metagenome (GOLD analysis project Ga0209489, IMG submission 187527) | Root nodule microbial communities of legume samples collected from California, USA - Siratro white BW (SPAdes) (version 2) | ecosystem: Host-associated > Plants > Roots > Nodule | place: USA... | reverse complement strand
AAAAAAATAACATAAGAAACTTCAATAACTCTTCTGTTATGATAAAAAAAAAAAAAAATCATTGCCTTTTTTAGTTTCACATAAAAAAAATAAAAAACATATAAATGCTACTATTAATATTAAACAAGCAAAAATCTATTTTAACGAAGTTACACATTTTTCCCATTCCTGATAATCATGTTTTTTAGGAATTGTATTTTTCTAGAAATCGTGTTTGTCACTAATGTTATAAATATGTCGATCGATATGTTTGGTATGTCTAAAATATTTCTGAAAAAGAGAGATATAATTATATACAAAAAATGTTTTCAGGAATCTTAATGATTCTTACTTCTTTTAAGAAAAAAGTTTCAGTGAAAAACTTAATAAAAGAGGATATAGCCGAAAGTACTATAATCCTAAATATTATTTTTGAAATTATCATACAGAATATGAGAGTCAAATATTTTAAACCTAATATTTTTTAAAACTTTAAAATAATTTCTCTATTAAACACTTCCCAACACTTATAATTAAAAGAAAACTGTCTGTAATTACATGAACAAATTCATAGATGAGGGTATTCACATAATGGATTCATTTGGGTTTAGGATGAAATTATCACCATATATTTAATTCAGTTAGTATAGTTTGGGTTTGAAAAAAATAGCTAATCTAAACTAATTCAATTAAGATTGGATTAGTTTTCTTCAAATTATTCTGAAAATGATTGTCTATTTTATATTAACGTAAGGTAAACAAAATATTGTCTTTAATGATTATATATATATATATATATATATATATATATATATATATATATATATATATATATATATATATAATATTTTTTACATTTGTCACTTTATATATCTCATTACTTTTTTTTTTACTTAGAATATGACAAAAAAATTACACAACACATTTGATCGATTAGAACACTTGGTAATGCTTTATAAGTTTATAAGAAATTCAAATGCGTAAAAAAATCAAAAATAGAAGAAAAAATTAAGCATTAAGTATAAAATAAAATATATTATTCTAAATTTTAAAACAATTGATCGGGTCATCACTTTACAAACTAAAGAATTTAATAAGTTATAATTGGATCAATTAATTTAAAAAAATAACAAGACTAACTTGAACCAATTTAATGGTTTGGTTTGAATTGTCCAATCCATTAAATTAATTCAATCCAGTTAATAGTCATAAATATAGAACTACATCACACATAAATGATTGTCTATAATCACGTAACTTTATAATTTAAATTTAATAATTCATGTGTGATTTTTCCATCTTTATGTTATCTTTTTACCTTTTTTTTATACAAAGACTTCTTATACTTATTGCATCTAAATGTACGTGTAGTTCTCACTAATATACTAAATTTTAGCTTTAGAACTTCAAATAAATAATTATTGGTTGTTCTCTTAAAATTATTTATTCTAAATGATTTCTTTTATCATTGCTTATTAATAATGTGATACATATATGTCTAGTCATTTTATATAAATAATAACTTAAATTTAGGTGTCTAATCAGGGCTATACCTCTTATTATACCAAAAATAATAATTAATGAGTGATGTAATATGCTTATATATGAGAATATTTTGTTTCTGGACATTAATTTTTATTTAAATAATTTAAATATGAAGAAATAACTAGTTATCTTTTGAGAAATTTTCCATCGTATTAATAAAAAAAGTAATTATTTTCTTAAAATAAGTTTAACATACTTTTTAAGATAATTTTAAGCATTTAAATACTATTAAATGGTAGATAGACATGTGGGTAAATTTTTTTGTCGTTAAATATTAGTGGTTAATGTATTTATTTATTTTTCTTATGGATGACTATAATTCACTCTATTTTTCTTCTCTCATATTTTCAAACTAACCACAATTATATATACATATATATATATATATATATATATATATATATATATATATATATATTATATGTGTGTTTATTTTATTTTTGTTTTTAATTATTTTAATATGCATATATGATTTGTTTGGTAAAATTAGTTATTAGTGGATAAACTCCTAACTAAGTTCTAAACTAATAATCTAATTTATTGAATTATAAGTGTTTGAAAAAACTAATTTAAACTAGTTTGAATGTAGAATTACATTAAAAAATATATATATAATTATATAAATAAATTTTGTAGTTTTTTCGATAAAAAAATATATTATTGCTTGATTATGATTATATTTTTAAAAAATTAAATTTTTATTAAAATTTTGAGAGCATAAATAAGAAAGAAAAAAAAAGGAAAGTTTTTGTCTCTACAAAATTAAAATAAATAATAAAAGATAAAAAATTTAAAAATTTAAAAAATACTAAAATACTAAAATTTATAAAATTTTAAATAAATTAAAAATTAAAAATTAATTGAAATAACTTATAACTTACAAAGTAAAATTTTATAAAGTAAACTACTTTAAAATATTTTATCATATAGTTTTTTATATTGGTTAAAATAAAGTTTAGACTATTAAAATAAATTAATACTTAGTGGCCTATTAGTATTTTTTAAAAAAAAAACACCGAGTTTGTCATTCACTTATTACACGGCCTTAGTTAAATAGAAGAAAACAAATTCTACAAGCACTCTCCACCTTTCAACGAGTTTCATATGATTCTTCTTCAATTTTTGCTAGCTCAAACCTGTTCCACCGTATAGACAAGTTACAAGAAAAAATGATGATGATACCATAACTTCTACACATTTGAATCATTAAAGTACGAGTATTATTAAATAATTAAAGTTGTTTTCATTTAACCAAATCTATATAAAAATTTCACTTAGTAATAAAATATTGAACAAATACTTGACTAACAATTTTCTTATATTTTAGCAATAATTATATTATTTCATGAGAAACGTTTGTTTATAATTAGGAGGAGGTGGAAAAAGTCTTGAACATAATTAATGAAAAATTAGTGGAATGACCAGTGACACGAGGGTCATCCCTAATACACAAATAATGGAATTTTCTCTTAAAATATTTGACTGCTATCAAAACCACCTGCACCAGTTGACTTGTACTCTTCTTCACCCTGTACGACTTCTACTTTGTCAAGTCTCTACATTTACACTACACTCACAAAATTCAACCCTTCTACCATCAAATAGAACTAACTTCAAAAAAGATACCAAACTTTCAACCCTATGGGTGGTTCAACCCTTCAAAGTTCATACCCACCCAACTTGCCAAATGCTTCCCACATAAATTTTTTTCAAACTTCATCTAACTATGATACAAAACAAGGAATCTACCCTTGATTACCTCCCATCTACCTCATCCAAACTCTTAATGTGCACCAATCTAAAGGCTTTCCCTAATCACACACACTTAGTATCCAATCAAAATTAAGCTCCACTTCCACGTGTCCTTTGCCGACTAATAACCTGAGCCATCACAATTAGGCCACGTTGACGGCTCTAGAGAGAGAACAAAGGATAGAGAGTGTGTGCCAACCAAATTAAGTAGCCAACCAATAAAAACAACCTTTTATAAAAACTTATACTCAAAAGTGTCCTCATTCAATTACATATATAAGGCCACAATAACCAAACCCAAACTCCTCACAAAACCCAAACTTTTTTACTTTTCACATAACATGGGGTGGCAAAGAGGCCACATATTAGGCCGGGGCTCGTCCGCCACCGTCTCCACCGCCACGTGCTGCGACGGTGGGGCTGTCTTTGCCGTGAAGTCAGCCGAGCTGTCTCGATCAGAGTCTTTGAAAAGGGAGGAAAAGATTTTGTCTTCTCTAACTAGTCCTTATGTGGTTGCGTACAAAGGGTGTGACATTACCATGGACGACAACAACAAGCTTTTGTTCAACCTCTTCATGGAGTACATGCCCTTTGGCACGGTTGCTCAGGCGACTCGCCGGTGCCGGCTGGAGGAGGCGGCTGTGGCACGGTACACGAGGCAGATCGTGCAGGGGCTGGAGTACTTGCATTCGAGAGAATTGGTGCATTGTGACATCAAGGGTGCTAATATCTTGATTGGTGAAGATGGGGTGAAAATTGGAGACTTGGGGTGTGCCAAGAGTGTGGTGGATTCGGCGGTGGTGATCGGCGGCACGCCGATGTTTATGGCGCCGGAGGTGGCGCGTGGGGAGGAGCAAGGGGGTGCTAGTGACATTTGGTCACTTGGGTGCACTGTGGTTGAAATGGCCACTGGTGGCGTACCGTGGCCTAGTGTGGAAGACCCTTTTTCGGTGCTTTATCATATTGCATATTCTAGTGAAGTGCCTGAGATTCCTTGTTTTCTATCTGAGGAAGCAAGGGATTTTCTGGGGAAGTGTTTGAGGAGGAATCCACAAGAGAGGTGGAAGGCTAGTGAGCTTTTGAAGCATCCGTTTATTGGAAAATTGTGTTCCAACAATAAAGAAGTTTTGGAATCTAATTCAAGTTCACCCACTAGTGTTCTTGAGCAAGGGTTTTGGAGCTCTGTTGAAGACTCAGAAAGTGTTGGCAATTTGATTGGGAACACAAGAAAGTTTGAACTTTTGGCTGCTGGGAGGGTCAGAATGTTGGCTCTGTCTTCTGGGGTAGCCTGTTGGGCACAACATGATGATGAAAATTGGATCACAGCAAGAGGGAATGGAGGGAAAGGTTTTGGCAATTGTGGGTCAGGGACAGGTTCTGGTAGTCATGGGTTGTCTCACTAGGAATGGTGAAAAGCAATGTCAGTGGTAGAAATTAGTGGACATGCTTGTCAGATCACAGATGTAGAGTTGTAGTGTTGTAGTTAGTGATCTCATTTTTGACCCAGGCATTGCTCAGATGCTATTCCCTTAACATCAGATTCTTGTTTATAATTCAATTATTTAATTTTTCATTCTCCCCTGTTCTATCAATCTCTCATTAATTTCAAACAACAAAAAACTGTTTATAGTATATTAGTTGCACTTTTTTCTATTAATTTCTCACTTTATTATATTTGGTCTAATGTGAACAATTGGCCATAGCAGCCTATACCAAAAAGTCTAAATTTAATTTAGGCAACAAGGTTTAAAACAAGTAAAAGTCTGGTCTTCTAGATTTTTTATTTTATTTTTTCATGTTTTCACTCTGTTCAGACCTTGATTAGATCAAATTTAAAAAAAATAAACTTTAACTTAGACTTAAACTTCAAATACTCAAACTATAATTTATCAGGAGAATTGGGTTAAATTGAGTAATTTTCTCAACTCTAAGTAATTATTGTATCTATGTTTGGTGTATTGAATGTATCAGGTTCAATTAAACTTCTATTATTATATGTGACTTTTATCTTTAATTTCATCCATAGTTAAATCGCTTTATACACATAAATTCTTCCAATTTTACGGGCGAAATTTCTGTCCTTACATATCAGTTTCGATTTTCTCAGGTGCAAGATGTACCTGTATGAAGAGAAGTTTCATACACACTACTTTAAAAACGTTTTTCACGTGAGAACAAAAATGAATATACTCGTGGAGAATAAAGGGTTGAATATATAATAATCGAGCTTCATCCGTAACATTTCCCGACTTAACACCAGATATTTTTGGATTTATCTGTGTATCTTCCTAGAGGCATCCCAAGAGAATATAGTAGTAACTTTTGGTGAAAGGTAACAACATGAAAAATGGGACTTTGTAGTACGATAGAATCCTTTGAAAATCGAAGTTTGTTCATTTGGTCGAAAAAAGGTTAATTAAGTGAGATAAAACAAGGTAGGGAAAGAGAACAAGGAGGCATGGTTGGTCCCAATCTGTTTTTTCTGGTACATCTGAAAGAAGAAACAAAAACAAAGCAAGAGTGGCAATTTCCTAAGGACACCTAACCGACCCCATCATATCATACTCAACTTGGCTTCAACCTATCTTCTATTATTTGAGATTGTTGGTTCCATTGGACATGAGCATAGGGAACCATTGTGGCCACCCTTTGGAGCAATGTCCTTCATTGTCCTTGGTTGGTGGCTTTACCTTGTCTTTTTTAACCTTTTTTAAGGACTCATATATTGGTAGGTTTAGAGATTAAATTTTGTTGGTTAGCAGGTAAATTATCAACTCATTAAATTCCTTTCTCATACACCAAATCAATTTAGCTTTAGACAACGTTGTGTGCATCGTCCTAGGACTCTCAACAAAACTTTTTTAATGATAAAATATTAAACTGTATAAGTAATATCAAAATTTTCAAAGTAAAATAGTAATACATGTGTTAAGTATGTGATTATAGAGTAATGGTATGGAATGACATAGCTGTCAAAATATTAGGACTTTTTATTAAATATCACAACGCAAAAAGTTAGAAGTTGAATCAAAGTATTATATTATTAATTAAGGTTCACTTGTTATATTTAATCGACCTATCTGGTGAAACAATCTTAATTAGGTATGAAATACTTAAAAACACGATTTTATTTTACAAAATACGAACTTCTATTATATGTAGTTTTTGGAACATATTGTCGGTGGTGAATCATGAATTATATGATACATGGATTCAAGATATACAATGTCAAACATTCTGGAATGCGGAAAATAAGTGGAACCTTTAGCTTTTGTTCTCTATTTAGTATCAATGGAACAAATAAAAGGAGTAGAAGATAAAACAAAATAAATATATAAAAAATTAGCAACAATGTAAGTTATTTTATTGAAAAAAATATGAGAAAAGAGAACGAAAATAGAGATTTTTTTTATTGAATGAAAGTAAAAAAAAATATTAATATTATTTAATTTTTTTACTATTAATATTAATATTTTTTACTATCAATAATACTTTTATTATTATTATTATTATTATCAATATTTATTTATGTATTATTATTTATTAATTTTATTATATCAAATAGAAAACTGATATTTTATAACGAAAAGAACAAATAAAAAAACTACCTACCTAACATGCTCATCTTTTCTTCTCTCAATTAGAATTTCATAAGTTATCTAAGGAAAAAAGAAAAAGATAAAAATAAAATAAAGTTAATAATTTTTGTAAGTTAAAAGTTGAATTATGTACAAACAAATTTAACGAATTTCTTTCATATAATGATGTAGTATAAATTGTTCTCACACTCAAATTAAAATTAGTATAAGAATAAGATAAAATTCAAGTTAGTAAAAGAATAAAAAGAATTTAAAGTATAATAGAGACTATAAGTTAAAATGAAATTTTCCAACAAGAGATGTTATTATATAGGTATTTGAAGCCTTAGTTGTTAATGCTAGGAGTAATGATATAATAGTTATCTTTTATTAAAGTTGTTGTATGGGATAATATATAGGAGATGAGATGAGGGATAGTGAAGTTGTTAGATTTTATCTTTTTGTAATTATAAAAAATTTATTAATAATAATTAATTTATAAGATGTCTAATTAATATTCTAATTATCATATGCATGTTGATATAGAAGCTCTCAAGTTTGAAATTTGAACAAAATGTTGTTAAGTAGCTGGATGATTTGTTTGAATTCTAAAAGATGAAAAAACTTTAAAAAGATTTTAAATAACTTAATATAACTTAATGAAATATTCAAATTTTTTTCATTAAGGGTTTATTTGATTGGGATTTGTGTAGACAGATACAAGGAAGAGAAAAACAATGAAAGTGCAAAAATTAAGCAATAAAAAATTAATCAAAGATTTTAAGACACTAGTACTCTTTCTTCACATACTTGTGAACATACCTGCAAAGAAAGTCGAGATTACATAATAAAATATTTATTATTTCAGATTTTATAATAAATATTTTATTATTATTTACATATGTAATTATCATATTACATATAATTTATTATTAATTTATTAATATGTATATTTATATTATAATAATAATAATTTTTATTACTAACAATTACTAAAATAATAAAAAATATATAATAATAAATTTATAAAATAATAATAAAAAATAAGATCATTATAAAATAAAATACTAATAATATTAATGTTAAAAACTAAAAATAATAATAAAATCATAAATAATAATTATAGTAATAAAATTATAATTATAATAATTAAATTAAATTTATAAAATAACAATAATATTAAAAATAATAATATTAACAATAATAATTTATTTTTAATTTTAATTTTATTTTATGAATTATACCTAATTTCATTTCATTTATTAAAAATTTATTTTACCAATTATACCCATTACATCAATTACCAATTTTTATAAAATTTTTTCTTTTATTTCTTACCATCTTTTCCTTAATTCAAACACATATATTTTTCACTTATTTTCACCATAAATCTACTCTTTCCACTTGTTTAAATTCATCTTCAAATCCAAACACACACCTTATGTGAGCTATATACTGGTTGACGAGGTTGAAGTGTTTGATAGTAACATTTTTTTAATCATAGTTTATCTATTAAAAACTTGATATATTTCATTCATGAACAATCATATCATTCCAATCATAACATCTAATGCTCTTTAATGAGAGTTTTTACTAACACTTAAATGATAAAATCTTTGGGTTGCCACCATTTTACTTTTTAAAACTTGTCTAAAATATCATATTTTTTATGGAGATGATATATCATTTCAATCATAACATCTAATGCTCTTTAATTAGAGATTTTCACACCTAAATGATAAAACCTTTGGGTTGCCATCATTTTACTTTGTAAAACTTGTCTAAAACATCATATTCTTTGTGTAGTTGGTGAAAATACACGCCTATAGAAGTTTGAGTGCATCTTTTGTTAGAAAAAACTTTTTTTTCATTATTCCATATAAATATAAATTGTGTTTTTTTACCTTTCCTTGTCATTTCTATACTTTCCCTTTTTGTGAAGAATTTGTCCTAAAGCCTTTTCTTTACTTTTTTTTTAGTCATTCACTTTCATCTTCAAAGATGCATTTGTGTATGTTGTTCACTTTTTTTTTCTCATGTTTGGTTTTCTTTTTTTTTATAATGTCTCAAATGTCTTCTTTCAGTCTAAATTACTCTTTCCATGATAATCAATCCTTGGTTGATAAGAAGGTTTTTGCATTAGGGATAAGTCTTTCAGTAAAAAAATATATGATAACTCTTTTTCTTATAAGAGTGGTAGCCTTGTATAAAAAATATGTTATCAACTTTTACGTTTCGGTTCAAGTAGCCATCATGAAGTTCCTCCATTCACAAAGACGATTCCTCTCACTAGTATGCATGAAAATATAGACATAAGAATATCTCATTGTAGATAAGATAGTCATCCAAAAAGAAGAAAACATTAAACATTCAAGGTCAAGTCCTGATAAGAGGAAGCATAAAGATAAGTTTCCTCTTTGTTACAAGTATCGAATATGATTAACTCTATAAAGATGGTTTGAATAGAGATATTAGTAAACTTTTGGAAAATTATTCATAATAAACTTATCAGATGTTATGAAAGGGTTGTCATAGTTTTATAAATCACATTCACAAGCCTTTTTTGAAAGAGATAATCAACAAGTTTATATTGGTTTGCCCCAACCTGAACTATGTCCAATTCTCCAACGCAAATTGTAAAGGGTTTTACTATATAAAATAAGTTGTAAGTATTATCACTATAACTTCTTACTTACAACAAACACATAACATCACTCTTCATTATCCTAATACACAATGTCTCTCTATACTAAGTACATAAAAGTCTCTTCAAACTATCCACTTAAACTCCCATTGAGTTTAAGCACAAGCACACAATGTGTCTCCAATCAAAATATATAAAACATACAACAATAAAATGTTATTTGGTTACAAGATTCGCTCCAACAAGAGTGCATATAAAATTTACGCTCATTGCTTTAGAAAATACTACTTTATAACTATGAAGTTTTCACTTACTTAAGATCTCTCTCTATTCTTTGTCATCCAGAAGACAAACTAGAATACTAGCACTTGAAGGCTTTTTACACCTTTTTTCACATGAACATGAAATTTCTAATAATGTCTTAACAACTTAGTTATTTTTGCATGGTTATGCTTCCTCATATACGTGCTTGAAAGGACCATTATAAGTTACTTGTTATAGAGCATATTGAGTTAGAACTTTTATAAAGATTCATGACTAATTGTTAACATTCTCTTATTTGTGGTATGATGTAGTAATTAAATCACACTATTTATCTTAGTAATGTCTATATATCACTAACAATACCAAAAATTTTCATAATCTTCATGGAGAACAATTTTAAGTCAATTGTAGAGGTTAAAAGATATGATGATTTTGGTGTTAAGAACTTTCATTAGGCATTTATGAGACATGAATTGAGTCTTCTATTGTTGGGAACTTCAACAAAGTCCTATGTTATTTATCATTTTCAAATAGTTGTCCCCTCTTTGTTCTTAATGTTTAGCACTACATGTGCCTATTTAGGTTAGGAACATCTCTTTGTATTTTCTACTTACATCTTTGTCTTGTGTTCTCTTAATGTTTCATATTAGATTACTTCAATAATATCTTTGACAACTTCTATTCTTCTTGTCTTCTAAGACAAACATCTTTCCATATATTTTTACTTCTGGAGGCCTTATAGGATTTGGTTGTCTATGGATGAGATGTACATTAGATAATGAATGTCTACTTATAAAATAGTCATCTAGTGCTTCTTACTTTCTTTATTGCTGCTTCTTACTTTCTTTATTGCTTGATAATTTATTGTCTCTCATTGCCATCCTGCAACTCATAGCTTTTCTATGTAGCTTTGGCTTCTAATAAGATAGCTAACTTATGTGAGATAAAATCAAGATTGATTCATAACATGTCAAAAATGTTCTAAGAAAAGAGGTTGATATTTTAAGTTAGAAGATCTTCAATTTATTTTGGATGCAAAAAATAGTAGTTTTACCAATGTGAATGAATTTATCTCTCTTTAGTTGGAATCAAATATTTTTTTCATCCTTTTTAAACTAATCTAAGTCAATTTTTTTTTTCAGTGCTCTTTCTCAAAGAGATTATTTTGAAATTATTGCACTATTAAACTACTACTCTTTAAATAAATCAATGTCTACGTAACACTAAAAATTTTAACTCGATAAAAAATAATTATATTTCTTAATTATATATATTAACAATTTTATAAAAAATACTGAATTAGTTTATTTGTTACGAAAATTTATGATAAGTATTATGTGAAAAGTTTTGGACTTGATAAGAAAAGTTTAGAAATTGATAAGAATGATAATGAACATAGAAAATTAATAGCACTGAAGTTAAATTTAACTTCGTAGTCCTTTGAAATTTATAAAGTTGAGTTATGGATATAACGAGAAAAGAACTTTACATCAATTATCTATGGATAAAAATCATGTGAAAGTCTATCTATAAATAATGATTCAATACTTTAAGAAAAAAATATATAATATATGTCCAAAAGTGTTATTATATAAACTTCTGAAATCCTTATTATATAAACATCCTAATAATTATTTTTTATCATTATAATTAATAAATAAATAATATATATTACAAGATAATCAAGTGTTAGGTTTTATCTTTTAGTAGCCAACATATTTATTTAACAATAATTAATTTATAAAATATGTAAATTATATTTCAAATATATTGGATACACATAGGTATAATATTTTGTTACAATATTTGTTTCTCTCATGTTTCTTTTTTAAATAATAATATTCGCCATAATCGTTGGAGTTTTGGATGAAACATGATTAATTTTATTTACAATTGAAAATTTTAAATGCACTCCCTCTCTATTCATTTATAATAGCCATTTAAGTTTTTTATTCCTCAAACCAAGAAAATTATTTAATTTTCTATTTTTAATATAGTTTTACTGATTTGTCTATTACTCCCTGTGTTTCTGGTTTATGTCTTCTTTTTTTTTTTTT
>Ga0209489_109609_pt1 | contig 11820 bp, 12 predicted proteins | sample SiratrowhiteBW_FD_187527 | JGI IMG/M metagenome (GOLD analysis project Ga0209489, IMG submission 187527) | Root nodule microbial communities of legume samples collected from California, USA - Siratro white BW (SPAdes) (version 2) | ecosystem: Host-associated > Plants > Roots > Nodule | place... | reverse complement strand
TGAAATTTATTTGAGAATTCTTATAAAGAGGCATAAATGAATACATGATGAAAATGAATATTTTTCATTTTTGTTTATTGAATGCATGATGCATACATGAAATCTATTTTTTATAAAATGATTAATACTATGAAAATGAATTCTATATTTTTTGTTTGCTTGGATGAGATTTGAAAATGTATATATTGACTCTATTTAAAACAATATTTTTAAGAATGCAATGTATGATATTTACATGAGAGTACATGAATGATACATGAAACTTTAAATAAGAGTAGATTTCATGAGAAATGTATGAAGGTATGAAGTCCTAGGTGAATGAATGAATGAATCCCATATTTCTTTTATGATTTTTTTAATATATATAATGTATGCATAAATGAATGAATACAATCTTTTGTTTTTTAATCTTGAAAAAAAATGAATGTTTGAATGAAACTATTTAAAAAAAATTATTATTATTATTATATATTTTTTTTACAATATCATGGGGATGTATTGATGAATGAAGTTTTATTTTTATTTTTTCTTTTAATGTTGTATGAATGGATGCATGATCCCATTTCTTTGATTTCTTTAGGATTTTTTTAGAAAAGACATTATGTAATGCATGTGAGATTAATGTTTTTTATTTATTTCCAAAAATCATTTTTTAGGAATGAAAAATATGCAATGCAAAATAAGATTAATATTTTTTATTTTCCAAAATCATTTTTAAAAATGAATGAAAATACCCAAAATCATTTTTAAAAGAAAATAAAATATGTAATGCAGGTAAGACAAAAATATTTAGTGTTTTATTTTTTTTTTGTTTTTATTTTCCAAAATCATTTTTAGAAAAACATAATATGTAATGCAAAATGAGATTAATGTTATTTATTTATGTATAATGTTTTTTTTTGTTATTATTAAATAAAAAAATGTAATGCATGAAATTAGGGCTTTTAACGAAAATCAATTTTTGTTATTTTTTTTTTTGAAACAAAAAATATTTAATATATTAAAAAAATGAGATTGGTATGTGTACCGTACGGCCGACCGGATACTATGGATCGACCGATAAGTGGTCTTGATGAACTACGCGTGGCATATAAAGCAAGATATTCAAGTAAGGGCAAAAGAGTAATTGAATATCTTGTAATTAATTCCTTTTATTATTCTGTTACCAAAACCGTGACAGGAGAAAATGGGCCCAAATCCATCAAGCCCACCACCACACTTACAAATACAGGCTCAATCATCTCAAGCCAGGTATCTCTAAACTCTAATCTTTATTCCTGCACACTCTAACCCTTAATTGACTTGAGCGTCGGAGTGCCTACAGGACCCCCCTCCCAGGACGGTGAATTTCAGAGCATTCAGTACACTAAGGAGTAGATCTTGGAGCAGTTAGTGAATCAGCACGAGGAGACATTGTTGTTACTAGAGCCAACCGGTCCTGTGCGATAACATTTTGGCGTCCACCGTGGGGCCGAGATTGACCTAGCAACGATGGTGACGACGAGGAACAATCACGATGGTCAGCAAGCCAATCAGGAAGGAAACCCCTCGGCCATCCTAGCCGAGATGCGAAGAGAGCTAGAACTGATGCGCAAACTGTGAGAAGACGATAGGTTGCAGAGGGAGGAAGAACGGCTGCGCCAGGCGGGTGCCAACGACGCCCTTCGGGAGGAAAATGAAAGGCTCCGACAGAGGCTCGAGAGGATCGAAAAGGCGCAGCACAGTAGAAACATTCAAGCGGAAGGAGACAGGTCCCGACCGACCGAACAGCCACCACCCGACCGAGAAAGAAACGAGCCCCAACGGAACGTCCGGCGGAAAATTCTCGCCGAGACGACCAAGACGCGACATCGCGACGTGTCGAGGATTCGGTAGATCACCAATTCCCCTTCACCGATGATATACTGGCAACTAAGTTACCGCCCAACTGGAATAATCCCACATTGGACAAGTACGATGGCACTACAGACCTGGACGAACACATAGACTCGTACGTCTCCCAGCTAACCTTGTTTACGACGGACGGATACATATATTGCAAGGTCTTCCCAACCTCCTTGAGGGGGCCGGCGCTCAGCTGGTTTACCCGCCTACCCCCCGGGTCGATAGACTCTTTCGCGACCTTGAAGGCCAAATTTATAGCCCAATTTGCAACGAGTAAGCCACATCAGATGACGTCGGTTGCGCTGGTAAACATCCGACAGGAGAAGGGGGAATCCCTCAAGTCTTTCATGGCAAGGTTCGGACAGGTCGCTCTCGGCATACGCTGACTCCTACCGGAAGTAGCAATGGCATATTTGATCACAGCGCTTAGGCTGGGGCCGTTCGCAGATAGTCTGGCCATGCAACCCCCGGCCAATATGGACGATCTCCGCTGAAGGGCTACTCAATTTATGCAGGTAGAAGAATTGCGACAGTATTCGAGAGGTGAGCAAACCCAGGGGAGAAGGGGCTACCGGTCATCCAACCCCCCACGATACAGGGACATGTCCAGAACGCAGAGGTTCACAAAGTACACACCACTCAATACCGGCCGGACGCGCATCCTTGAGGAAGCCTTGAGTACTGACCTCATTAAGGAACCAAGGAGGGGTGTATCGCCCCAGGACGCTGACCGGAGTAAGTACTGCCGGTACCATCGTTGTCATGGTCATATAACAGGGGAATGTGTGGCCCTCAAAGACAAAATCGAGGAGCTGATCCAGGCAGGCCACCTACAGGGATACGTCGCAAGGCGATGACAGTACGGGCGGCGCCAAGAGCGTAGTCCCAGAGGAAGGAGTCCTTGTCAAAAAAGTGGAAGTCCGAGGGCACAGGAGGAAAGGCGAAGGAACAGTAGCCAGTCAAGAGAAAGAAGCCCCCTACGCCGTGCGAGTACCGGAAAGACAATTGTTAATACTATTTCCGGAGTATTCGGTGGGGGAGGACCGTCCAGCTCGGCCAGGAAAAGACACCTCCAGGCAATCCAAAGCGTGCACATGATCAGCCGGCGGGCGCGTCGTAGTATGCCAGATATCACTTTCACTGACCGGGATTTCCAGGCGATCGATACCCAGCAGGATGATCCAATGGTTATCACCATCGATCTGGCGAACTGTGAAGTGAGAAAGACATTGGTAGACCAAGGCAGCTTTGTCGACGTGCTCTACTGGAGGATGTTCAGAAAGATGGGGTTAGAGGAAAGCGAGATAATCCCTTTGGATGGGTAGATAGTGGGATTCTCCGGAGAACGGGTCGACACAAAAGGATACGTTGACTTGCACACCAGGTTCGGGGAGCCCGACCGGGGACAGAAAACCATTTCTGTCAGGTATATAGTGGTGGATGTTAACACATCCTACAATGCGTTGTTGGGGCGGTCGTCCTTGAACAAACTTGGAGCCATAGTCTCCACGCCGCATCTGGCAATGAAGTTCCCATCCGACCGAGGCACCGTGGCGACCGTTTATGCCGACCAGAAAACGGCCAGGGAGTGCTATGTGGCAAGTCTGAAAGTGAAACTGACCGAGACGACCGCGAAGAGAAACGTCACCCAGAGGATGGTTGCCATGACAGATCTCGACCCTAGGATCAATGATGATGTAAGGATGAAGCCGAGTAACGACGTTACCGAGTGGCAGTTGGCAGGAGAAGGCCAAAACACTCGGTTAGGCGGAGGCATGACAGAAAGCGAAGTCAAAAGGGTAACCAAATTGCTGGCCGATAATAGGGACCTTTTTGCCTGGACGGCCGAAGACATGCCCGGAGTGGACCCGAGAGTGATGTCCCACAGACTCTCCGTCTGTAAGGAAGCTCGGCCGGTTACACAAAAGAAGAGAAGAATGGGTGAGGAAAAAAGGAATGCAGCTGCATTTGAAGTGCAAAAACTACTGGAGGCCGGATTTATAAAAGAAATTCATTACACCACATGGTTAGCCAATGTGGTGCTGGTAAAAAAGAGCAATGGACAATGGAGGATGTGTGTCTACTAGACGAGTTTGAACAAAGCCTGTCCGAAGGACGCATACCCGCTGCCAAGTATTGACCGCCTGGTAGACAGGGCGGCCGGTAACAAGGTGCTCAGCTTTCTTGACGCATTTTCGGGGTACAACCAAATTCTGATGTACGACCGAGATGTGGGGAAGACAACATTTATCACCGAGGCCTCAAACTATTGTTATCAAGTCATGCCCTTCGGGCTGAAGAATGCAGGTGCTACTTACCAGAGGTTAATGGACCGAGTGTTCAAGGATCAGGTCGGCCGGAACGTGGAAGTGTATGTTGATGACATGGTGGTGAAGTCCGCCACGTTCGACCAACATCTGACCAACCTAGACGAAGTATTCAGCCGGCTTCGAAAGTTCAACATGAGACTCAACCCAGAAAAATGTGTGTTTGGTGTAGAAGGAGGAAAATTCTTGGGATTCATGCTTACGCACAGGGGTATAGAAGCTAACCCCGACAAGTGCTTGGCCATATTAGATATGCAAAGCCCTACCACTCTGAAGGAGGTACAAAGCCTTGTTGGCAAACTCACGTCTCTCTCCAGATTCTTACCCAAATTGGCGGAAAAAATAAGGCCGATCATGAAAACATTGAAAAAGGCGGACAAATTCCAATGGAGCGACGAGTGTGAGAAAACCTTCACGGAGATAAAGACGGCAGTATCATCAACCCCTATCCTACAAAAACCGACCCCAGGAGGCGGACTCCTATTATACATCTCCCCTTCTGAGGATGCCATTAGTGCAGCTTTGGTGCAACAGGAAGACCAAAAACCGGTTTATTTTGTAGGACGGGCCTTGCAAGATGCAGAGACCAGATATCATCTAATAGAAAAGGCCGCGTTGGCGGTCGTGTATGCCTCTAGAAGACTTCGACCATATTTTCAGAGTCACCCAGTGACAGTGAAGACCGATTATCCGGTGGGGAAGATCCTTTTGAGGCCTGAGCTGGCCGGACGAATGATATCGTGGTCGGTCGAGCTCTCGGAATACGGATTGAAGTTCGAACCGAGAGGGCCCATTAAGGCGCAATGCCTGGCTGACTTTGTGTTAGACCTCCAAACACCGGAGCAGCAAGTTGTATGGACGTTGTATGTGGATGGTTCGTCCAACAGTAAGCAGTGTGGAGCGGGAGTCGTTTTGGAAAGCCCGGGCGGGCTGAAAGTGGAGCAATCGTTACACTTCAACTTCAAGGCATCTAACAATCAAGCTGAATACGAGGCCCTCATAGCTGGATTAAACCTAGCAGGAGACATGGGAGTCAAGCAACTAAAATGTTTGACCGACTCCCAACTGACGGTCGATCAGATCAACGGGACTTTTCAGGTAAAGGATCCGTTATTAACAAGATACTATCAAAAGGTGTCAACCCTTCTCTCCAAATTCCAACATGCAAAGGTCCAGTATGTGCCTAAGAGCAAAAACAGAAGGGCAGATGCATTTTCTAAACTTGCATTAGGCAAAAGGAAAGGCAGATTCGACACTGTCATTCAGCTTACCCTGAACAACCCAACCGTATCGGAAGAAGATTGCGTGAACATTAAGATGACGGAAGACTGGCAGTCGCCTATTATGCCAACCCTGAAAACACTGCTGATGGGGGAAGCTGTGGCAGATAAGGTGTTAGCCAAGAAAGTCGCCCGATATGTCCTCATAGCTGACAACCTATATAAACGAGGCTTCACAACCCCACTTTTAAAGTGCCTGGGGAAAGAGCAGTCTGAATATGTAATGAACGAGTTACACAACAGAATTTGTGGCATGCACTCCGGTCATAAGACTTTAGCCGCCAGAATAGTCCGGGCCAGGTACTACTGGCCGACCGTCCGCCAGGATTGCACTGAATACGTGAAGAAGTGCAAAAGTTGTTAAGAAAACGGACCGCTCATCCGTCAACCGCCAACCGACTTGCAGATCATAAGTGCTCCCTGGCCTTTCGCCAAATGGGGAATGGATATCCTAGGTCCCTTCCCACCGGCAACCGGACAACGGCGATTCTTAATTGTGGCAGTGGACTATTTCACAAAATGGATAGAGGCCGAACCCCTGGCCAAGATCACGGCCGCCAATGTCCAAAACTTCACGTGGAAGCTAATTTGCAGGTTTGGTGTACCTCATACGGTCATCACTGACAACGGCCGACAGTTTGTGGACCGAAAGCTAGAAGCCTTCTTCAATAAGCTAGGGGTCAAACACATAACTAGTTCGGTGGAGCGCCCACAAATGAATGGTTAAGCGGAGGCCGCCAACAAGGTAATCTTGTCTCAGCTGAAGAAAAGGTTAGGAGCTGCCAAAGGAAAGTGGGCCGATGAGTTACTCGAGGCCTTATGGGCATATCGCTGCACACCGCAGACATCTACAGGGGAGTCCCCATATAACCTCACTTACGGGACGGACGCTATGTTGACGGTCAAAATAGGAGAAGCCACAACAAGGAGACAACTGAGAGACCTTTCACTGAACAATGAATGCATGAAAACCGAGTTAGATCTCCTTGATGAACTCAGAGAGAAGGCAAGAATAAAGAAAGCAGTCTGTAAGCAACGGGCAGCTCGCAGGTATAATGCTAAGGTAAATCCGAGGAGTTTTCAGCAGGGCGACCTCGTTTGGAGAATGACTAGCGATGCCAGGAAGAATCAGACGGATGGAAAGTTTGCGGCTAACTGGGAAGGCCCCTACAGAGTCAGCCAGGTGTTAGGCAAAGGAGCGGTTAGGCTGGAACAGCTGGATGGGGAGCAGATTCCCAATACATGGAATGCAGACCACCTCAAATTTTATTTCAGTTAAAGTCACGAATTGGTTTGATTTTGTTTTTGTTATTCAGACTTATGTGTATTGTTAACTTTTTCAACGGTGTACTCTTTCCTACCTATGGCATTTTTTCCCTAAGGAGGGTTTTGGCCAAGGAGGTTTTAACGAGGCACCGCACGCAATAAGAATTGCAATTCTCTTTTACATTCCGCGCAGGTTTTACATCCCATGCGGCCGACCGAAAGGTGCTCTTGGCTTACCATGAGGCCTCCATTCGCGATCAAACTGGCCGACCGAAAGGTGGCCACGCTCAAAGGTGCTCTTGGCTTACCATGAGACCTCAATTCGCGATCCACCGGCCGACCGAAAGGTGGCCATGCTCAAGGTTCTCTTGGCTTACCATGAGACCTCCATTCGCAATCAACTGGCCGACCAAAAGGTGGTCTCGCTCAAAGGTGTTCTTGGCTTACCATGAGACCATTCGCGATCAGACTGGCCGACCGAAAGGTGGCCACGCTCAAAGGTGCTCTTGGCTTACCATGAGACCTCCAATCGCGATCAACCGGCCGACCGAAAGGTGGCCACGCTCAAGGTTCTCTTGGCTTACCATGAGACCTCCATTCGCGATCAACTGGCCGACCGAAAGGTGGCCTCGCTCAAAGGTGCTCTTGGCTTACCATGAGACCATTTGCGATCGAACTGGCCGACCGAAAAGTGATTTCGCTCAAAGTACTCCCGGCTCACCAATCGTCGGGACCGTTCAAAAGGTTGCTCACCAATCGGCCGTATAGTGTATTTAAATCAATTTAGCGTTCGGATTTTATGAGCGACACATACTAAACGACATACTAGTCAAATGCAAACAATCACACGATTAACAATCCAATAACAAGCAAAAGGGTCGATATTATTAATACTTGTATTTACAGGTTTGTCAAAAAATGGATGGTCGCACACTGGCCTCCGAGGTTACATATATAAAATATCTAATCAAAAACTATAACTTCAGGGGCCAATTGATCCCCTCCCGGCTACTCGTCGCCCTCATCCTCCTCATCCTGCACATCAATGGCGGACACCAGCTCACCGCGATAGATGTCTTTTCTGTTATCAAACTTTCCCTCGTTAACCGAAACTTGGTAGAAGTAGGCCGCCTGCCTCACGGCACGCATGAATCCTAGGTCGTGTTGTTCAAGGACGAAGCTCTTGAACTCAACCAAGTTTTCCTCGGCCTTCTTGCGCTGCAATCGCTCCTCCTCCAGCTCGAGGGTCAGTCTGGTAATCTTATCAGTTAAATCCGCAACATCTTCGCTCAGGTGGTCTATTCGGTCGGCCGCAGCCTTCTCCTTCTCTTCGGCCGTCTGGCACTGCTCTTTAACGCCCGATTCTCCCCTCCCAAGTCCTCCACCAGTTTCCTCAGGCTTAGATTTTCTCCCTTCACCCGCTCATTATCGACCTGGGCGACCTTCAGCGATGTTTACACTTCGGCAAGCTCGTCCTTCAAGCTTTCCACGGCCGCCGCGTCATCTTTCAGCAACTCTTCTCCCGCAACCCGGCTAAGCAAGAGAGCCCGGGCATTCATTTCGAGAAGGGCATCTCTCAACTCTTTGCGAGTGGCGGGCATGAATTGGTTCTTCTCGTAATCATTCAGACTGATGACTACACGGTCGGCCACCATTATCTTTTTATTGAGAAAGTTACAAGTTGAACTTTTCTCGTGATCGGTGGCCGCCTCCTTTAAGCGCTTAGGCGACCGCTGAGAGGAAGACCGGTCAGATCCTCGCTTCGACTTTTTCTTTTCTGAAGGACCGGGTTGTCCTACAGCAGGAGGGGGACTGTGGCCAACGACTCAATGTTCTGAGGCAGACCGGGCGTCCGGGGAACAGATTTCCCCTTATCCTTGGCAGCCCGCCTGCTGCTCTCCCCAGCTGGTGCCGACGACATCAGGTCCTTGAATACCTTGTTCATGGCTGGCGTCCGGGCAACAAGGATGTCTGCACAACAAGAGTATGATCAAACAGTTACTAAGGTAAAATGATAAGGTAAAAGGGAAGAATGTACGGAACACTGCGCCATTCAGGTTTTCACACCAATAGGTGTTGAGAATATCTCGGGCAGGGATACCCTTAGGTAAGCTATCAAGCACAGCAAGTGCTGAGGTATCCTCTGCCAATAATCCCGACCGCGACCAGGGCGCAACACGAACAGGGGATCTAGTCCAATATAGGGGAAACCTGGGCTCATCCCCGTCAAAAATGTACTCCCGACCGACCTCTCCGAAAGCGATCTTAACGAAAGTATCTTTGAAATGTTTGTACGAGGACGAGTACGGCTTAAACAAACAGTTTCGAGATTGGCTAATGAGAGATAGCCATCCTACCTTGTTACCCGGCCGGGTGGAGTAGTGAGTAAAGAACAACGGAATGGTAGGAGTAATGGCCAGGGCGGAACACACAAACTGGAATGCCCTGAGATATGCCCAGCCATTGGGGTGCAACTGGGTGGGGGTAACATTTAGGAAACGAAGGACGTCCGAACAGAAGTCGTCAAAAGGAATTACAATACAAGAATCCTTCATCACTCGAGCATACATAAAAAAGAAGTCAACTGGAAATGAACTCCGACCGTGGAATGCACGGTCGGTCGGCAAACACCGGCACAGCGAAAAGGTGTCGTCCGGTATAGAAGAATTTACAATATCCTGAACATCCACTAATGCCCTAAGGGAAGCAGGGTCAAAAACCTAGAGTATGCAGACCTCAGGTCCTGGACCACCCAGTCGTCATCAGTATCGACATTATTACTAGAGGCCAGAGATTCTACCACCCGGTGTTCTGCTCCCGGTCTGTCTAACCTCACCCTCTTGTTCCTGTCGGACGAACTGCTACCAACGTCAGACGCACTATCTAAAGACACCCCAATCGGACTAACCCCCTGCTCGGCAATGTTTCTATGATCATCCGAAACAGACCGACCGCTAGAAGAATCAGAAGAGGAATAAGAATGCAAAGAGTAGGAAGACATGGTTACCTTGAAAGATAGCAATAGACGACCGAAGACTTGGCGGAGCTACTCGACTTAAGAAATGACAACGACGGAAGATGACGGGATGTTGGGGCTATTTATAGCCGATTTTTGTGGTGACGTGGTCAATTCTCGTACGTACGATCTCTTCAATTTCAACGACCGTGATTAAAGCGCCTGTCAGTTCACGCACAGACATCGAAGAAGCGAGAAGCGACTCAGTTGATACGGTCGACATAAATGATTCATCGGACGCCTAAATTACACGTTCGGTCACGCTTCATAAATCCCTTTCGGCCAATTCGTATCCTCAAGGATTGGGGGCCTATGTACTGAAAGGTCGACCGGTTACTGTGGACCGACCGATAAGTCGGTCACGCTTCATAAATCCTTTTCGGCCACTTCGTATCCTCAAGGACTGGGGGGCCTATGTACCGTACGGCCGACCGGATACTATGGACCGACCGATAAGTGGTCTTGAGGAACTACGCGTGGCATATAAAGCAAGATATTCAAGTAAGGGCAAAAGAGTAATTGAATATCTTGTAATTAATTCCTTTTATTATTCTGTTACCAAAACCGTGACAGGAGAAAATGGGCCTAAATCCATCAAGCCCACCACCACACTTACAAATACAGGCTCAATCATCTCAAGCCAGGTATCTCTAAACTCTGATCTTTATTCTTGCACACTCTAACCCTAAATTGACTTGAGCGTCGGAGTGCTTGCAGGACCCCCCTCCCCAGACGGTGAATTTCAGAGCATTCAGTACACTAAGGAGCAGATCTTGGAGCAGTCAGTGAATCAGCACGAGGAGACATTGTTGTTGCTAAAGCCAACCGGTCCTGTGCGATAACAGTATGTATAAAAAAAAATCTCTTTCTTCTCTTTAAACAGTATACCAAATAAACTCCCAGGAAAGAGAGGTGAGTCACATTTGTACTGCTTAAGTACCAAGTCTTTCCTAGCAAGAGTTGTTCTCAGCCCACTCTCACAAATTTTCTTTAAAAAAATGAGACTGATTTTCCTTAAACAATGTATTGTATGCAAGAAAAATGAGATTAATATTTTTTTTAATTTTTAATACTTGTGTAATGAATGGCAGTGGATAATTGAGCTATAAATGTCTCCCTTAGTGCCCTAATTAGGGTTTGTCCTAGTGAGGCTTAAGTTCTAGGCATGTAAATGTGCTCACAAAGGGTGGTTTATCCTAATTTCCTAATAAAGGTCACTAGAGCTATGGCCCCCTTTTATCACACATCCATATCAGTCAGTAATGACAATCTTTATGGACATGAGAATAAAGGGAACAGACTCTAGCTGGAGTTTTCGCACACCCGGGGTTAGGACGTACATCTGCCCAGTTTTGCTACACAACTCCTCTATTTCTAAGCTTCACAGACCCGGGTATAGGGCCCCACTCATGACATGCAAAGGTGTGTGTGAAGGGAGAAAAATGCATACCCAACCCCCACATGCAAAATAACCAAAAAATTCCCAAGTAGATATATATAGCATGTCTTCTACCCTAGGGTTCAATATTGCAACAATACACAAGCATTATGCAACATAAAAAAAATATATACAACAAATAAAAATAAATAAATAAATAATCCTAAAAAAACAATATAAATAATAACAAATATTATTTACTAAAAAGAATAATAAACAGAAAAGGAAAAATAAACATTAGAAGATCACACAAATTAACTTTACTCATTTAATTAAATAGGTCTGACTCTCTAAAATTGTCCCCAGTGGAGTCGCCATCTGTCGCAACCGGGACGGCGATCTTAAAAAATTTAGGTTTTAATAAAACAGAGGAGTCGCCACCATAATTTAAAGGAAAAACTATGGAAAACCAAAAAAGTCAGATAAGGCGAGTTTGCAAAACCGGATTTAGGGTCCGGGAGTCGGTTACGTGTGGGGAAGGTATTAACGCCCCCACAATGCCCGTCCTAAGACGGTACCTCTAATTAAATGAATAAAATAAATGTGATTTCATAAAATGTTTATTTTTCCCATGAAACAAAATAAAAATGCAAACAATAACAAACAAAA
>Ga0209489_109605_pt1 | contig 11825 bp, 5 predicted proteins | sample SiratrowhiteBW_FD_187527 | JGI IMG/M metagenome (GOLD analysis project Ga0209489, IMG submission 187527) | Root nodule microbial communities of legume samples collected from California, USA - Siratro white BW (SPAdes) (version 2) | ecosystem: Host-associated > Plants > Roots > Nodule | place: USA... | reverse complement strand
TATATATATATATATATCAGAGTTCTATTTATATGATTTTAAATGAAATTAAGTTATAGTTATGGGTCATCAAAATACTTCATTAATTTAAATAATATCTAATAACTTAATTAATCTCAATGAGTAAAATAATTTTACATAAAAAGTGAGAAATAAAAATATAACTATAATATTATTTTTATTATATTGTTATCTTATATTATATGGAGTAATAATATACGTACACTAACAATATCAACTACAACAATCGTAATTTTCTATTACTTTTTTATACATAATATTATACTTGTAATTATTATTATTACTATTTAAAATTAATATTGATAATTTTATACTAAACAAGTACAAGAACTAAATTAAGAGTATATCAAAAATATAAAAATAGTTTGATTTTATGTTTCTCATAAAAGAGTGTTTTTTTAATTAAATGTTTAAAATTTTTATATTTTTAATTTAAATCTCTCTTATTAATTGAAAAAATATGAGTATTTAATTTTGTTTTCAAACAAAATTTTCAATAATTTATACAATAAAATGAAGTTTTAGAATTTAATTATCTTTATAAAAAACAATATAGTTTCATTTTATAAATTAAATGCTAAAACAAACAAAAATTAAATATATACATAAAACGATGTTATTTGATAAAAATAATTAAGATAATAAAATACCATTTTTTCTATTATGAAGTTTATCCTGTTATATTTGAGACCATATAATTACAACTGTCATGTTATTGCAATTGACATATTAAATTAAAAAATATAAAGATTTAAAACATTTAATAGAATATTTTTTAAATCTTAATTAAAAATAATTAATTTAGGAGGAATTTTAATTAAATCTTAGTTTCAAAAATTCCCTGATAAAAAAGTATGCTTGACCAGTTAATCACATTTTTAATTTTACCCTAATCAAATACGTTTTGTTTCTGTTTTGTGAATTAGGTTTTGTAGTGGCCTCAGACACACCCGGTTCGGTTCATGTTTACAGTAGCAGGTTGAATTTGTACTCGCCTCCACTCTACACTTTCGCTAATTTCAGGTACTCACGTCACTACTTCTCTTCATCAATTCTCTTTCGAATTTTCTGCATTTATGCTTTTGTACGTCGGAGCTTCCGTCGTGGCTTCCGGTGGACGGTGACGGAGCTGAGAGTTCGGAAAGTGAGAGAGTCAAGAGTTTTATCCCGTGCCAACTCATAGATTTTTAACGCATTTTGTTTTTTAATTTTATTTTATTTCAATACAATGAGTTTGGGCTTCACATGGAGAGCTTCAATTGCTTGTTCTTCTGGCTTAGCCTTTGTATTAAAACATGATTAAGAAACTGGTTGATTTAGTTTAAGTTTGATTAAAGTTTGGGAGGGCGTAAAAATACTATTACTTTGGACGCTGCAATTTTCCCCTTCATTTGGTGCATCTTTTAGCATGTTTTGAGTAGCCAAACAAGATTGCTACGAAAGTTTATCTTGTTTTCTTTCTCCCAAGTGGTGCATTCTGCAATGGTTTTGGCATTCTTTTGTTTTAACCCGTTTGTTCTGCCTCCTTGGGTTTTCCAGCAGTACAAGATTGACAGTGCAGCTTTCCTCTTGTTTCTTCTTTTTGAGTTCACGGGTTTAAGTATTTTGGGTTCCCTGAGGTGGGGCGTAAAGGATTGGGATTTCAATGGAGATTGACAGACCTGATGGCCGGAGTCCTAATCAACTGAGACCCCTGGCCTGCTCATGTTCTGTTCTGCATCGTGCTCATGGCTCGTCCAGTTGGGCTCAAGGAGAAACCAAAGTGCTTGCTGCAGTTTATGGACCCAAAGCTGGAACTAAGAAGAATGAAAATCCTGAAAAAGCATCCATTGAAGTTATTTGGAAGCCGAAGACTGGACAAATTGGTTGGAACAATGCTAAACTCAGCTCTTTCTTCTCATTACAAAAAAATAAAAATAAAAATAACATCTGTTTCCCATGGTTTAGGAAAAGTGGAGAGGGAGTATGAGATGATATTGAAGAAGACTTTGGAAAGCATTTGCATTCGAACGATATATCCCAACACCACAACTACAGTTATTGTCCAGGCAAGTTTTGTTCTCAGTATTAGGAAGGTGGTTTGTTACATGTTTCATAATTAGTTGGATTTAAAGAATTTGGAGAAATGCAGCTATGTTTCGGTTTTATTCTAATTTGGGTAATAACCATGCTGTTCTGCAGTTCTTTTGTGTGAATATTCTCAGTTAAAATTGGAATTTTATTTTCTTGCCTTCTCATTTTTATTGCCGTTGCTGATTTTTTGGTAAATATATTATGACATATGTTATGCGTAGTTTCTGATAACTTAACTCTTCACTCATTGATTCTACTGCAGGTTGTCCACGATGATGGTGCTGTATCCTACTTAAAAGTTCAGTTCTGATATGATTGATATGGTAATTGTTTCTTTGTGATATGTTTGGGTGGAGGGGAGGGAGTGGAAATAGGGGTGAGGAATTTGAGTGGGTTGTTTGGTAGGAGAGAATTAAAACGTGAATCGGTCTCACCAAGACTTCTTCACTCTATTTATTTTTTACCTTAGTCTGTTCATCTCTGTATCTCTGTCCTGGTTTGTTCTCTGTTTCTCACTTCTTTTTTTCAATTGTCATTTTTATTTTTATTCTGTTTATTTCTACTCCGAACAGAACCTTAATGTTATGATATTGTGTACTTTTACTGCAACCTCCCTTTTAAATCGGGCATTCTTCACTTTATGGTTTGATTCATTGTGACATGTATTCCCTTAGGATTTTAGTTTGATAATGCTGGTCCACTATTTTACTTGACCCTTGTTATAGTCTCTTCAAAATTGGAGGAGAAGTCTAATCCTCTGATGCATTATGTAATAGTTCTTTATTTCTGTGAAAGATTTCTGCTATTTTTCTAATCCAATTTTATGGCAATTTCTGAAAGAACAAATTAGATGGGTGGTGGGTGGTGGACTGGTATTCTGTCATTCTGTTCAGGGAGGAGTTATTACTTGCTTAGGACTATGAAAGAACAAATTAGATTACCATCAATTCTATCAAATACTTTCAGTTTGATTTTATTGTTTATCACATGAGGGGTGGAGACCAAAAAAGATCAATATTTAAAATATATGCTTCTGGATTTTTTGCTCCTTTTTCTTGACTTAACATATAGCTTCTTCCATGTGCAATAAATGCAGCATGTGCTGCACTTGTTGATACTGGAATTCCCCTAAAGCATCTTGCTGGTAATCTGGACTAGTTAATTTGTCTCTTGGTTTATTTCTCGGTTTTCATTCCATTAATAATAATGAATTCTCATCTTTGTCTCTTCAGTGGCAATATGTTGTTCTGTAACAGATAGTGGTTGTATTATATTGGATCCAACCAAAGATGAAGAAGAGGTTAGTAGAAAGGTTTTTGGTTAAAATGTTATTTTATTTTCATCTAATTTCTTTGGGAATTTGGTCAGCTGAGTAAAATTTGGTCTACATTTAACTCATTTGTATTCTACGTGCCTTGTGGAAAATATTTGAAAATATCATTAAACCTTTGTTGCCCCTTTTTAGTTATTGGTGTCATGACAAGCCTTTCGTCATTGATGTTATAAGGCTATCTCTTTTCTTTCTTTACTTCTATTTACAGAAACAACCACAACTTTATTTTTGATGACATAGCATTGTTAAACTTTTTATAAATTAATATTATTTAAACCTTTTACCTTTATGTACTTCCCTGATATTAGAGGACATGCTCAAGAACATTGTTCAGTAATACCTAGTTCATTTGCAATGCAAACTCAGCAGATCTTTATACTTCCATGTTAAAAATATAGGATAGGAGTCTTTAAATTCATGATTAATGGGAATTTGGTTTTCCTTGTAACGTCGGCAACCATTTTTGACTTGGGCAAACCCAATATTCCAGCTATGTGTTAAATTAGACGCTAACTCCAAATTCTGGACTAATAACTAACTGTGCTTTCAATAATCAATTTGTGTTTTATCTTAGAAAAATTCATGCATTCGTTTAGTTAATGACATGCTGCGAGGCTGAATGGAACTCGACACATGATATATTTTTTGCCATAAATCCATAATAATTGTATAGTCAATATTTTCTTGTCCCTGTAGTATGAGCAATTTCTTTTATTGGAGTCGCAGGTGTCATGCTTCTTGTACATAACTCTAATTCAATGATTTCTAATTTTATGGCAGAAACTAAAAGCATTTGCCAATTTAGTTTTTCCAAATGCTATTGTTTCAGTCCTACCCGATAGATCATTGCAGGTGGGTAGTGAGCCTGTGGCACATGGAATCATGACATCTGTTACGCAAGGTGCTATGTCAGGTATTCTGCAACACTTTCTTTTCCTTTTCATATTTAATTCCTTCAACGGGAATTGTTTGTGCCATAAATATCTACTTTAACAACATTGCCTAGTATTGCTTAACCAATATGCTTGCTTAGACTGTGCTTGTGTAGGTTTTCTTTTCTACTGCGATTGTTGTGACCATGAAAATGAGTGGAGCCACCACCAATTTTATTACATTTTCAAACCATTTTTTGTTAACCAAAAAAGTTCAATTTAAGATCAGAGGCTTTTTCTTTACTAAATCAAGTTGTATTTTGATTTGAATTTCGTCTAATGCTAAATCAAATTCAAATTCTTGAAGATTATTTTTTTTATAAAGTTCATACAAATAAATGTAATGCATTGTATTCACTAAAGCACAAGAGGAAAACAAAAAAGGCGGTGAAGCATTATATTTTTCTCTTGTGAGAAGAAAAATACTATTGCTCGCCCTTAGCTCTTGAAACGACAAGTTAGTAATGATATTGCCTTGTATGTATGGTCATGATGAAGTAATGGCTGGTGAAGTGGTGGAATTTAAGTATAGGCATTAATTTGAATTATGATGCAAAAGTAGTATTACATTTTTAGTAACATTAGAAGACCCTCTTTTATCCAATAACAACACTGGCATAAAATATTGTTGGAAAGGAAACCCATAGGAATGAAAAAATGGTTGGATACTTGAAATCCTAACCCTTGTGGATGCTTTCCACCAGAATAGATTGTACCCTTGAATCTTGCTCTACTGGTATTTTTCTTCTATTGATGCTATTTTGGCCTGTTTCTTCCCTTGTAAGGTTGTACTTTCTGATGACCATTATCTGTTTCCCTCCTTTTATACACTACTTAACTTGAATTGTCTCTTACTGAGTTTAATTACTGAATTTCTTACCCCCTTAATAATCTTGTCTCCGCCAATCACTAACCTTCCTAACTTAGTTTTGATTGATGGAGAAAAGGAAGGAGATGGAATCAGTGAGATTTCTTCCTCAAACTTGAAGAAACTTCTTTTTTATGGCATATACGCAGAAAAAAAATCAATAATAACTGCAAGATCTAATTGGCTTGGGTCATGAATCCATTAAAGAACTTCTGGTGGACCTGGGTGTTCATCCCTGGCTCAAATAAGGTTTTAGTCCTCCAATTAGGGGGTACTATTATTTTTTGTCCTCCAATTAATATAATTTATTTTTTAATCCTTTCATTGATTTTTCAAAATAATTTTCTTAGTCCCCGGACTTAGATAATGTTAGTGACGTAGCTGGTATGGCTGATGGTGTTCATTTCCGATGTACTGGGAGAAGGTAAAACAGTAAATCCCAAACCATGGTCTAGGTAAAAGATTAACACATTTCACTGTTGAAGGTGAAGCTATAGATCCCAATACATTGTCAACGGTGGTTGTCAATGGCAGGTGAGCACAGTAAAGAAGGCGAACGGCGGGTGCACAGCCAATTCATCTGTTTTCCTCTTTTTACCATTCAGAACCTTTGCAGAATATTTTTCTTCCTGTTTTGATGTTTTCATCTCTTCCTTCGTACTTAGTCTCTGTTTCTCCACATAATTAACAGGACGCACCATCCTTTGACCAAAATAGATAATGAAAAAAAAAATGGAAGGCATGAACAAATTTCTTTAAGATGAGAAAAAGGAGGGGGCAGACAGTTCCCTAAAGTGGTCTTCACCTGCCATTCTGAAGCTTTAGAAAATCTGTCTTGTCTAGATATGGCACAGCAGTAGCAGATGCAGAAGCTGCAACAGAAATCCAAATGTAAAAGGAAGTTACAAGCATCTATTAGAAAACACTCTAGTTAAAAACCATCAAACATAGCCTTTCCCCGTTCTCCATGAGTAATAACCCGTGGATGAAGCCATTGACGCAGAAGCACCGAGGCCTTGGATCTGCCCTCTACACCGCCAGAAAAGAGACGCCATTAATAAACCTTTTGGTCCTCTCCTATTTTAATGGATGCTACAAGGAAAACCATGAACAAGGTCTCGAGCAGTGGCACAGCCTGCAATGGATGCATTTAGGGTTTTATATATTTGTGCATGTATGCGCTAGGCCTGATGACCTATAATAAGCAAATAATGATAATAACAATAAAACATGATAAAATCAAAATAGGGTTTTACAATGATCTAATTAGTTTTGTTTAATTTTCTTGTAGTGGATGATTATCTTCACTGCCTAGAAAGAGGTCGTGCTGCTAGTACAAGGTTGTCTGAATTTTTGAGGAAGAACGTAGGACTGAAATCTACAAGTGAAGGCATTTAAAGTTGGTGATTTCCATTCTTTTTGAATGTAGCTTATTAGTGTCTAATTTCCCACCGCAGCAAGGGGGGAGGATGGGATATCTCTGCAGGTAGTGTTACATATATGTCCCATTCATGAAATTGTCATTGAAATGACTGAAAGATTTTGTTCGTGGTTAACTATAAAATTGCGAAAGCCGATCTAACCTTCCCTGGTCTCTTGGTCAGTTGTATATTAGCTGTCCTTAATGTGTTTCTGAGTGAATTTTTCAGTTTAAGCAAAGGATTAATGAGGTGCTCTCAAAGAAAAATGATTCAAATAATTTGTAGTTGTATAATCCATGATTATGATTTCTTCGCTTAATGACTCTTTTCCAGCAGCTTTTTTACAAGCTATGGAAGATTAGGGAACTTCTATTCTACATACGCTATTACATCAGGCTCGATTTATGTTTTGATTTGTATTGTTTGCAGTCCATGCACATTGCTGAAGTCACTTCTTTTACTTCTATCATATTTAATAACAGGGAAAGCTGTAGAATGAACATTTGGTTTTCCTCTTTCCATTAGATAGCCATTTGAATATAGAATTAGGTTCTGACCTTGAGGTTCTGTATTGTAATATTTGTAAAAAAACTGTTAGGAACCCCTGTAATCCCAGAGCATAAGCTCCCAGAGCAACCCCAATCCACCTCTCACGTTCCTCTATATGTAACTCCATATCACCTCTTCTCTCTCGATAACTAACTCTTTCCTTTTTCAGTTAGTGGTTTTATTGGAGTTTTTAAATATGATAAGTAAAACATTATGATGTTTGTTTTATCGGAGTTTTTACTATTTATTTAAGTTGTTAATTTTGTGATATCCATTAATCTGAAAAAAAAAAATAATTACTAATATATTTAAAGAGATTACATGTATATTTATAATGTTAACAAATCATTAGTTTAAATTATAACCTAAAGTTTTAAATTTGTTTATTAGTGAATTTTCTTGTATTTAAATTACGTTGTTTCATTATACTAAAAATCATATTTTTCAATTCATATAAATAAAAGAAAAAAAAATGATTTTTATAGGAATCATGTCAAATTAATTCGAAGATACACTTCAAATTAACATTTTTTTTAATAAAATTAAATCTTAATTTTTATATTTATTTCTTAAATTATTTTTAACGATAATAAATTAAATTTTAATGACAAAAATGTCATTAAACAAAATTTCTAAATAAAATAATTTTTCTATTTTTATAATCAATTAAAATTCATAACAATGGAATAGGGTCATAAATTATTTATAAGTAAAAAATAATTTAAAAAAACAAGTTACAGTTATCATAAAAACTATATCTTAACAATTATTTCATTAATTTAAATTTTTTTATTAAATTTTAAAATATTGATTAAACTTCAGAAAGTTATATTTTTTCTATCCATTGATTACTTAAACAAATAATGAAAATTAATACATCAATATTTAAATTAAAATTATTTTCTAATTAATTAGTTACTTTTATATTTCTTTTTAAAAAAACACAAGAAAAAACTATACAGAATTCGGATTTCCTGCCGATACCAACTTATATAGTATAATTAAACTATATTTCTATTATGCACTGTTACTGAAAATATCATAAATGATATCCCGTGGAGTTAGTCATTCAATTTAAAAATTTAATTTTTTTATATATATTATTTATTTGTTGTCCTTAAATTTTTTAAAAGTGGTATGTCTTTAGCTACTCTCCCGGAATTTAAAAACACATTGTTAGTTATATATTTTAACAGTTAAAAGTGAACAATTTTTAAAAAGTATATTAAATAAAAAAAAATCATAATTTCAAAATTAATAAAGTATATTTAAGGCAAATTAACAAAGGAGTGTCAAAACCTCTGATTGCATGTTACTAATAAGTTGAGTTTGTAGTCAACGTTCATACCTATTTCAGTAGATCTTAGAAAGTAAAGTATAAATCTAACTCAATATTTGATTAGATCATTTGACCATAATTGATATACTATCTCCAATTTGGTTGGTATTAACTAGCACAACACAAGTTACCATTCAACAACCTACACCACAATTAACTAAACTAATTGCAAAATCAGTTCCAACATTTACACCACTTTTGACATGTCCTTTAGTTGTTTCCTCAACCTATAGAATGCAGTGAGTGACATAATCAAACTTTTGGATCCTGTTAATTGTCTTTTTGTGAAGGAACAAAGCAGAACATAGTTGTTTCTAGCATTTTTCTAAAGCATCACTTCCTATAACAATCAACTACAGGATTCTGTTAATTGTCATATAGTCTAAACATACTCTCTTTAAATAAACTTCATCTTGCTGCATCAATGCTCTCAAAAGAACAGAAAGTAGAACCAAACAATCTGCATAGAAAATGAAGATTTATTTCCTCTCAAGTGCAACCTTTCTTCTTTTGGTCTTTCTCTTCCTAGCAAACTGTTTGAACATTGAAGCTGAAAAATGTCACCCCAGTGGCAGAGTTAAAGGTGGAAAGATCCCTTCAGGGCATTGCAATGAAGAGGATGATTTATGTTGTGTGCCAGGAAAAACTTATCCCACATACACATGTTCACCACCAGTGTCTAGTCACACCAAAGCATATCTCACTCTCAACAGCTTTGAGAAGGGTGGAGATGGTAATGGCCCTTCAAAATGTGACAACCAATATCATTCTGATTACACACCTGTGGTGGCACTTTCCACTGGATGGTTCAACCACAAGAGCATGTGCCTCCACAACATCACCATTAGTGGTAATGGCACAAGTGTGGTGGCCATGGTGGTTGATGAATGTGACTCATCAAAGGGATGTGATAAAAATCATGGCTATCAACCTCCTTGTGCCAACAACATTGTTGTTGCCTCAATGGCCGTGTGGAAAGCCTTAGGAATCCCCATGACCCAATGGGGAGGGATGGATATTACATGGTCTCATGCTTAAATCTTGATTGCACAAGTGGATGCATTTTCTATTTCATTGTGTGTGTGTGTAACTTTCTTCTTGTATAACTTGTTATGTTTGCAAGTTTGCATCCTTATACTATGTATATGATACAGTTCATTTTCTGTAAAATGTAAACCTTTCATTTGTTGATAGTGTTATTGTCTTAGATACTTCAAATTTTAACCTATTTGTTGAATTATGGTTCACATTTTATTTTGTGTATAAATTAATTTTAAGAATAATTGTTTTATTTACCTTAATATTGTAAAGGTGTTTGTTGAAAATCTAAACAAAAACTTGATTATTGTTTAAACTAACATCTTGGTCCTATTGAAGTTCAAGAAATCAATATTCTTTTACTACAATGGCTCACACTATACCATGCAAACAATGACACGCCAAGAACTATAAAAGTTATTCCAAGTTTTCTTCACTCTTATAAGCACATTCTAGATATAAATAGACATGCAAATACAATTGTGTAAATAGCATTTTATGACAGAGTCACTTTTACAGTTCTCTTCAATCAACACCCAGTGTTTGAATGGTTTTGTTTCTTTGTTTTATTTCTGCATACTTATGCAAAGGAAACAACTTTAGCAAATGGGTGGACTCAACATTCAAATGAGGTAGGTACTTGAGACGCACTATCTCCACACTCTCACTCCCTCTTATCTTCATGTATGCTGAGTCGTCTCAGATTTTTCAAACTTGCAAGATCTGATGCTGTGTAAGGAGTCTTTGTAGTGTTTCCTATCACAAATCCCTTTAGTACTTGCAGCCGAGTGAGCTTCTCAATCCCCTTTGACATCCCTTCCAACAAATAACACTCGGATAAAAGACACCTTTTCTTAACAAATGTCATGTTCACCATGTATTGCTAAAGTAACTAATTAAAAAAACATTTTTTTGATATATGATTTTAAGACGGTTTCTAACATAATAATTTTAAAAGAAACTAATACAATTATTTTTTAAACACTTATAAACTAATTGTATAAATTTTTATTATAATTATAAAAATAACAAACTTGGTAAAATTAAGTTTAACCTAACTTAACTTGAACTCGACCCAACTTTTCACGATTGGGACCTAACTTGATTTAGGTCTAAATTAGTTCAGTCTAACCTATGGTCAAACTAACTTGGACTGACCTTTATCCAGCCTAACTGGGCCTACCAAATCCAATCTAAACTTGACCTGACTTAGTCTAAACCCGACATTGTCCAATGTGAATCTGATCTAAGTTGGATACATCTGAACCTGACCTAATATGACCCAATCTTAATCTTATCTAACTTAACTCAGCAAAATATGATCTAAGTTGGATACATCTGAACCTGACCTAATATGACCCAATCTTAATGTTATCTAACTTAACTCAGCAAAATATAAACCCGATCCAACTTGGACTAACCTAAACCTGAGCTGACCAAGTTTAGATTTCTCTCATGTATATAATTCCTATTTCAAGCAATTATTTCAATTTTTCACTTTATATTTTAAATACTGTCGTTGGTTGTGTTGCACAATAAAAAGACTAAAATTTCAAATATATGAGATTGCGTAAGTATGACTTGTTGCATTATTGGAACTAAAATTTGAGTTACTGGAGTTTTTAAGAACGTTGCGCTTATAATTTCGACAAATGACAAAGAAATCATTGCTTGACCCTAAAAGAAATCCATATTTTGGAAGCAAAATTGTGTACCTGATCAAGAGGCCTCTATATATATACAAATTAAAATCTACAGATCCAAGCATCTAACACTTGAGAATATCATCCTATTATATTATATTAACTTTTATGCACCAATGTCTTTTGCTTAAATGGTTCAATAGGATTTATATTCAAATGTCCTTATGTTTACCGATGAAAATGAAGAACGCTAAAATGTCGTTATGTTTATATAAATATCAAGATACCATATTAAACACCTAGTAGTTCTCATAAACAAACTACCACAACTATGCCTAACTATACCATCTCTTTAAACTTTTAACATAACTAAATTTTCAAAAACTCAATTTGAGTGCAAATAATTAATTTCTCCTTCCGAGTTTTAGAGTTAGAGTTAGTTAGTTTAACAAATTATTTTTGCATATTCAGATTTGAAGGAGTAAAATCCTCAAACTAACTTACATAAAACATTTCTTTATGTTTTCTTCGAAACAAAACTCCTCTTTTTCACGACTTTTATATAAATTATAAAGAAATAAAAAAAAAAAAAAAAAAAAATAAAAAAT
>Ga0209489_109604_pt1 | contig 11829 bp, 9 predicted proteins | sample SiratrowhiteBW_FD_187527 | JGI IMG/M metagenome (GOLD analysis project Ga0209489, IMG submission 187527) | Root nodule microbial communities of legume samples collected from California, USA - Siratro white BW (SPAdes) (version 2) | ecosystem: Host-associated > Plants > Roots > Nodule | place: USA... | reverse complement strand
AAATTAAAAAAAAAAAAAAAATGAAAAGAACTCGAATTTATTGATTCAACAAGTATGTATAAAATTTTTTATAATTCTTTTATCAAATTACTTCACCTTTTACTCTTGTCGTCATTTATTAAATTCGATAGACTTCCATGTGAGTTGTTAATCTGATTCGTAGTCCATGAACCAATTTTAAGCCACTTTTAAAATATTTGTTTATTAACTCAATAAATGAATGGATTGAAAAAGTTCCAACCTCAAAGTTACTAAATAGATAAGCTAGACTTTAGGTGAAAGTATGTTTCACTTACTTCAAAATTTTAATTAAGTTTTAAATATTTTTCGGAGTCGAGCGAGTCTTTGAAATATTTTAAATTAGAAATTAACCCCTAAATATTTTATTAATTATAATTTTATCCTTAATTAATTTATTGTTTGCAACTTAATTGTAAGGTTGAGGCTCAACCCAACTTGTTCAAGATCTAGCTTCATCTTATATGATTTGAGTCCTAACTCAGACTAGATTTTTTTGTTAGAAAAAAAATCTATTACTCTACGATTTTGATTAAATGTTGAAAATAATTAAGTGTAAAATATAGTCATATTTTGTTTGTGAGACAAATGCTTTTATCATGATTTGGTGTGAAAGGCTATACTATTAGAAGAGACTGATCTTGTTATTGACTTTTATACCTTAACAAGGATTGACTTATTAAATAATACTCAAGAGAGTAGTCAAGTGTGACTAAAAGTCCAAAGAATACTCATATAGGTATAGGTAGAAGTGACTTGACTTATAAAATTACTCATTTCATTTAACCAAGAGTGATTTCGTAAAAAATGCTTGGTTAAGCTAAGAATAGCTTGAAAAAGAATACTCGTTATGACAAAAAAACTACAATCTAATTACTTGAATAAATTAAACTAGAAAACATTTTAACTAAATGATTCGATTGAGTTACACAGACAAAATCATTGTGTAAGTATTTCTCATATGATGTTTATAAAAGGTTTCTAAATTTAATAAAAACATAATTCAACCTTACTTTTTATATTTTCTTTCCTCATTTCATACTTTTTCTTAACTTACACCAAACCTAATCTCAATTTGATACAACTTGACCTAATCTTGATCTTGGCCAAATTTATTTAACCTTACCATAGTCTATCTTGATTTGTTATCTTGATTTGACTTTGGTCTAGGTCAACTTAGTCAAAAAATAATAATAAGTGACAGTGACTTTTATTTATTTTTGGATGAAATTTAGGGTTGATTTGGAATACAAAGAAAGAAGTTAGGTCTATACACATATTTTTTTCGTAGAATTGATTGTGATATTTCAAAACTGGAAAGTCGTTAATTGAGGATGTGAAATGTCCTGAATTCCTTTAGAATATTAATCTCTAATCTTTAGTACGTGATGTAGTCACTTAATTATTTCGCCGTGAAAACATGATGTCTTGGGAAGAAGAAGAAACTGGAAAGGAGGGAAAATAATTTTTTCAAAATTAATAGTGAATTTCTAGCTGCCAAATGACATAAAAAAATACATATTAAGATACTAAATTCGTTTAATTCGTATGTAATTATTGAGGTGTGAATGGTTTTGAATACTAGTTGTAGCTACTTGCTATGCTTTCTGGGCTGAGCAAGCTTGTGAAGTAGATCCGGGCTAAAAATGAAAAAGAATCAAACTTCAATTGTGGTGCTTTTATGTACTAACTTTTCTGCACTAGAAAGCAAGAAAGAATGAAAATTTCTTTACCACACAGGCACGGACATCATCACAACCGCACAATAGCTTCCCATTGAGAGTGTCCACAGCTTCAAAGGATCCTCCTCCTTCACTTCTCTGCACAATGATCCCAAATTATGGCTAATAATGCATGAACGAATCCAAGAGTTTGAGCATCATCTGCAACAAAATTAGTAGTAAAAAATGTGCCAAAGTTCTACCTTGTAATAGTCAACAGCAACATAATTAGCCCATCTGTTGCCAGCAGTACCATGACAGGTTTGCAGCATGTCAATGAGACCTCCAGAGTTATCTTCACATGTGATTGGCCTAATTGGAAAGGTGCGAAAATAGTTAATCAACACTAAGGACTTGCTCTTGTCATCAAGAGGAGAAGATTCTTTTCTATGTGGACAGCTTCCTGCTTTTCTTCCTCCATCCCCATCTGCGGAAATTAAGATCACCAAAATGGAAAACTAACAATGGAATAACAATGTTTGTGGGAAGAACAAGAAAGATTCAATGTTTGGTGAAATCTTACACTGATTTTCAACCATGTAATTCCACTGGTATGCAATGCCTTCACTTTGTTCTTTGGAACTGATTGAAGTGAAGACTAGTAGTCTTTGATTTTTAGCAACCATATCACTCACAAGAGGCCAGTCTCCTTTTTTTGGCATTCTAGTCAGAGGAAACCAAAACTTCATTAAACCAGCTTCGTTGAAGACTTTTGTCAACCCTTTTGGTGTTTGAACATAATCTTCCAGTATGAGTGTGACAATTTCCTTTGGGTTGGCAGATAGAAAAGCTGCAATTTCCTTCAGTGTATCAATAGCCGGTTCCTACTTGTTGAATATAAAGTTAGGTTCTTTGTGTAGCTGAACTCATTAGTCATACATAAATCTTTGTACTTTGTAGGGAAAAGAATCAGGTAAAGTGTAGGCCAAAAAAAGCCACTAGTGGGAAGATGGATTTTACATACAAAAGCTGTGAAATCACGGCAGTGGCCTCGAAATGAATGGCATAACCACACATCTCCATCAAAATCATATGTATCTAGCATTAGTCCCCGAACTCCATTCTACAGGTGAAACATTGATGGAAGAAAATAGTGACCTTTAAGTATCCTTTCAAGTAGTAGAAACAGAAAATCATAAAAGTAAACAGAAGATAAGCCTAGTAGTATTGAAAAACATACTTTTAGCTGCTGAGTTACACTGTCTTCTTGATTAGTGATGGTAACTCGAGGCACTCCTGTGTTAGATGGTTCTCCATGAATAGCAAAAGAATTGTGTGTTGTCAAAAATGCATATTTGTTGAATGGAAGAGAATTATTCTATACCAAAGAAAACAAGCAGTTAAAAATTGATTAAGATGAAACACCCCAAATATCCCATTTCCCTCTAAAGAAAATGTGTGCGTATATATGTCATACTATAACTTATATTTGTCTTTTGGTATACAAAAATAATAATTATTACAATACAAATCCCTGAAAAATTTTCGTAGTTTTTTTAAGAGTAAATATTTCAGATTATTTAAAATGATGGAACAAGTTTCTAGCCTTTAACTACTCTAAATTATGTCACTCAATGATGGCGTTTCAAAAAGCTTGACACATACAACTTGGGTGGGCTGTTATCTCTATGCCTGTGTTGTGACAGTTTCTTGTGAAATAAGGCAAATACAAACGAAAAATTGGAATCTTACTATGAGCTTGAATTGATCTGTGACAGAAGATCTAACACACCTAGAGCCTGAAAACCCAAGTGGACATGAGAAACAATAGAGCCCGGGTCCACAATCACCATTAGAGGAGCACTCATCATTTAGCTGATAAAACATTGGAAACAAGTATAATTTCAAAACTGAGAAGTTAAAGGCATGGTTCATATGTAAGAGGTGGTAGGGCATACAAACCTTGCATTTTCCATTAGAGCAAGCAGCATCAACACAGTAACACAAGGTAAGAATAATGACCGAAAGCAAACACAAAAGAGAACCCATTTGTTATGTGACGAAGTTAATCAGTGGGGTGTCTAAAAGGAAGTGATAAGGAAAAGATGATCACAGAAGATCTAATATATGTTAAAAATGAAACGATGGAAGGGACTCATGGTTTTCTCAATTTTCATGAACAGCTGAAGGGTAAGAGGTTATGTATTTATGTTGCATTAATTGTTGAAATAAAGGCAACTCAATATAGTATTTCACTAACGAGAATCTGGAAGTTTTCCAACTTTTCATAGTTATCTTCTACTTTAAAGAACAACACCAACAGTTGAGGTGCTGTTTTGGATTTTAATTGAGTGCTAGATCTTGGTTTTGACAATACAAGATTGTGGTTCATCAACTGCTGTTGATGCTGTTATACTTAATTTCATGGAAAAGTGTGTTACGAGGGTAGAACAAAATATATATTTTTTTCCTGGGCATTTAAGTTAAGAACAGAAATGCAGGAAATGATTATCTTTATAATCAAATAAACTTGTAAATAATATGTACGTGCATATTATACTGGCCTCAGGGTGGGGGAGTCCTTAGGGTGTGTTTCCATTGAATGATAAATTTGATGTAGAGGAATATGATAGATTTGAATGAAAAAAAAGAGAGTAGAAAATAAGGTTGTTTAGATTAAGAAAATGTAACTTTTTAGTGATGTAAATAAATATATTTGATAACTTTTTTAACTGGTGAAATTATAAGATACAATTTTTTTTTATAAAAAAAATTAATTTAAAATAAAATATGATTAATTAGTTGGATATGAAACTTATTGTTATCCATACATTGTTTCAATATGATCCTGAAGTCGGATGAAAAGAAAATAAACATTGTGAATGAATGAAAAATTAAATTTAAACAATTGTAAAAGATTTAAGTTTATAAATTTCCTAAAAATTAATAAAACAAACTAAAATAGGTGTAAAAATTAAGTCCCAATATGAAGAATATTAAATATACAATACAATATCATGGAAATGAAGAATTAAATTATAATAATTGTACATAAAAAATAGGAAATAATGACAACTATCACTCCAGAGAGTCAGGCAGGTAATCAGGTCTTTGTCGTCAAATCTGTGGTACACTCTAAAAACCTGAACTAACATCAATGTTTAAATTAATTATTTAATCCTTGTTGTAACATGTGACTATCATCATAAATTTGTAAAAACATTTGAGTAACATGGGGGATTAGGGGTTGAGGTGCAATGTGTTCAACATGCATAGTATTGATGGCTCTTGTTGTCTTCTTCATAATTATGATTCACCCTACCATGTTGTCTGATACTATCACTTAAAAGATATTCAACTTGCTTAATGTTACCAGCCTAATTGCATGAAAGCATTAATGAATAAGTCCACATCTTTGAGTCATGATTTGTTTAATCACAATGTCCTAGGTAAGAGACATGTTATTCTTTCATTTTATCATATGTTGTATTTGACGTCAATTAATCAATATATTATATTTTAAATTAATTAATATTGAGAGAAATTATTGGCCTCGGACTCAATATGTGCATGAAGACGTAATGTAATAGTTTGTCATTAACATTTAAACTACATTTCTGACATTGCGATCCTGCATCTTTGCTTTAAGTATGAAATTCAATTCGTAGTCGTAATTTAGCTCTTCAGACATGATTGAAGATGACAATTTCTTACCTTGATACTTCAAAGTCAACCAATATGAAGGAGTGATTTTAATCTTCTTATTATTAACCTCAGGTCACCAACTTTTGTAATCTTCAAATTGGAATAAAATATTTAAAAAAATTGTTCTAAAACCTTAAAAGTGTAAATGATGTTGAAAGTACAACCTTAACTATGCAAAGAAGGAGAAATTCATGACTATGCAAATGTATCACATAAATCAAAAGAAAAATAAATAGTATAATCGGTTATGGTTATGGGAGGATAATAAATAGTATAATCGGTTATGGGAGGAGATAATCGATTATGCTTTTAGAAAAAGCCAAATAGTTTATTATCAATTATGTGGTTTTATTTTTGAAGTATAATCGTTATCTTTATTTCAGAAAAAATTTTAAACTCTATGCATGTTCAAACGAAGAACATCAATCTCACCTAACTCGTTGATGCACAAGAACTCGTGTTCACACAGTAGGACCTAGACACCACCTATCTTCAAAGCCACCACCACTAACCAACCAACACATGCACAAAGCACCTTACACCAACCACATCACGAAACCAAGATTTGAATGTAGCCAACAGATCTATATATTAATGGGTTTTTCATATCATGATAAAAGCTCGCCTACTCGTGGTGGTCAACACATTTATTGTTCGACACAATGTTGCTCAAAAATCTTTGCATGATCAGAAATTTTACTATGGAGAGTTGCATTGCATAGTAAAAAAACTGAAAAATTAAAGACAAAGTGGTAATCTTCTATTCTTTCTCTTCAAATCTTCTCAATCATGTGAGGAACCCCAAAGTTAGTTCCCCTTCACAAATCTGTGCATATCGCTTTAAACCAACGGAGTAAACACCTTCAAACACAACATTAGTGCAACACTGAGTGATAGATTCAAAGGTCTGTTTGAATTGACCCTCACATATTCTAAAGCTCAAAAAACACACAAACTCTAAGGTTAATGTGAATGTTCATAACTCAGAGTTTTCTGTTACACGTGCTTATGTTGTTGGCGTGTTTGGTCAAAGCAAAACAACCCAAGGAAGATTATGTGTTTTTCATATTTAGTGTGGACTGTGATCGCGCTTGGACCCTCCAATTACCTCCACTTAGTAGTATGCGTGGAGAGAAATCTAGCCAAGTTTATCAGAATCTGAGAGTCTCCAAGTACAGAAAAATTTATCTGCGGCTAGGTATAACTCTACTGTGATATACTTGTAACACTTAAATATGGGAAAAGAAAGGCTTTACAAGAATTGTGAAATTGCAAAAATTGAACAGAAACATAAAAGTACAACAATAAATGATATTCCTTCTGCTTATGTTTCTCTTCCTAATGCCATTGTCACGTATCAATTCTAGGCTCATCACACTCCTTCACACATCTGCTCTCTCTTGTAACAGAAATGCATTTTCAAGAACCACCACCACTTCACCCATTGTTGGCCTCTCTTCAACTGAAGCCAAACATCTCTGAACAATCTCAATGAACACTTCCCAACAAGCTATTTTTCCAATAAGATATGATCAACAATCTTCTCAAAAACCCCCTTTCTTTCATCATCAAAGGACCACTTAACAAGGTACACACAATCTCCATCTGGGGTTAAAAAAAATGCTTCCTTCCTACACAAAATCTCTAACATCACCACCCAAAAGAGTACACATCAGATTTGTTTGATAACCATCCAGTCATAAAATACTCCGGCTCCATGTATTCCAAACTAACCTCCAAGTTCTCCTTCAACTCAACTCTTGGTGGCTTTGGCCTTGACTCCTCTTGGGGGTGCTTCTTGCAAAGTCCAAAATATGCCACTTTAGGCACCAAATTATGGTCCAAAAGAACGTTGCTCGATTTCACAGCAAGGTGCATGATAGGTATCTTGGTTTCAAAGTAAATGTAGTGCAGTCCACGAGCCACCCCGATGCAGATGTTGAGTCTTTGTATCCATGACAAGGGAACAATACCATTATTGTTGGTGCCATGCTTCCGTTGGAGACATAATCATACACAACAAACTTGTCATTTTTGTGCTCACAGAAACCAACCAAAGGAACAATATTTGGGTGGTGAAGCTGGCACAGAATCTTGACTTCGACCCTGAATTCTATGTCATGAGCTGGGCTTCTAGTCTTGAAGTGCTTGAGGCTACGTCTCCATGGCCTTTGAGATGGGCTATGTAGACCTGACATTGACCTTCTCCATTGACAATTAAACTCGGCTTGAACCCTTTGTGGCTGCTTGAAGCTCAGCAAGAGAGAAGCGGTGACAGAGTTGCTTGTGGTTTTGGATTTTGCAGTGGTGAAAAATGGTATAGAGGGAAAAGGAGCCATTTTGGGATGGAATGGAATGCTACGTGTGAAGCATATATAACTCCATGCTAGTTACAATGCATGGTTTTTGCTGCTATGGATGGATGGTTTGATTCAAACTGTGTGGTCAAATTTGTGGGCTTGACTTGAAAACTTGTGATAATAACTGTTCTGTGATTGCCATTGATTGCTGCAAGGTGTCATTGCCCTTGCCAAAATTATCATGCACAAAGTCAACTTTTGTTACATAAATTATTAGAATTCTAAAAAGTAATTTCAGTTTTTATTAGATTTATTTTATCTTTTTATTATATTTTTTCTTCTATTAAAAGTATTTAGATTTTTTTATCCAAATATATCATTGTTGGTTTCATGGAATTATGAAACTCCAAAATGCTTCACATTACTTTTAAAACGTATCTTTTTTATTAGAAATTTCATTTTCAGAAAATGAATACAGTTTTTTTGTACATATCAATGAATACAGTTAAATGAATCGTTAACGAAAATATTGGTTGTTTTGAGAAGCACTTGGGACTGCTACCAATAAATGTATTTGGGTAAATACATACTTTTCATTATTGACTTTCGTGTAAAAAAGTTAATTATTTGTTGAATACAAAGGTCATGTATCGTTGCACATGAAGCCTAGCCGAAAGTAGAAAAGGGATGACCCAATATATCTAATAAAATTGTGTGTTTAGTATTTGGAATGCATGTGTGGTATTTGTTTTCTTATATTCTATTAATATCTTGAATGAGTTGGAGCTAGTCTAAGAAATTAGAGGAATGGAAAGAAGTTAAAGTTTTGTCTTTAATTTTAGAAAGGTTTTCTAATGTGTTAGGTATATATTAATCAATGAAGATAAGTTATAAATTGTGCCCTGTACAAATATGATGAATACTATATGCATGATATATTTATTACACGTATTGGTTTGAATTCCTTCTCTCTCATATAAATAAGGATTATTTTAAGAAAAATCTTTGTGAAGTATATTTTTAAAAAATAAATATGAAAAAAAATAAAGCAAACTTCTTTACAAAATTAAAAAAAAAATCAAATACTTCAACTAATCAACCAAGAAAACATAAGAATAATATTAACAAATATTTACGTTATAATCCACATAATGTAACAAGATATAATGTAGCTGTTTATACAAATACGGTTTCTATATATAGAATTTATGGTAGAGAAAGAATGGAAAATTACTAACAGTTAAGACTAAAAATAAATATTTGCACTAGATTATCTGTCTAAATATAGTATTACTAATCAACCTAATATCTTAAAAATATCTTCTGAACATTTTAACCTAATTTCAAAAGAATTTATAAATACGTAACAATCTTTCTGAAAATCTCCACTTAATTTCAAAAGAAGAAATTATAAATACATAACACTCCTTTTAGAAATCTCCACTTAATTTTCATATTTGTATTAAAAAATCTTATGTATTTCTTATCATCTTCAGAAATACCACTATTTTAAAGTCACAACTCTGTTTGTTAGACAAGCTGCCTTCCTCCACTCCGGGAGTGTGCTCTCTTCGTATAAGAACTCTTCTTATCATTAACTTATTATAGTTGAATTATATATTTTGTTTTTTTTTTTTTGGAAAATCAGTGTGATGTTAAATATTTAGTCTAGGATAGTATCCCTGTAACATTTATGCTTAGTGAATGAAAATATTACATTTTATAAGGGCACCAACAAGTAAATGCTATGAGTTAACCTGAATCATTAGAAAAACCCCATTTATGCTATTTATGTTTCTATCCATGGAATAAATAAAATTAATAAATTAATTAACAGAGGGAAATCAAAACGATACAACCATTAATAGACGCATGAAGAAGAATCAAATATAAAGAATTAACCTTCAGAACATATGAAAGACATAATAGTACGAATGCTCTGATTTTTTGAGGCCATGGTATCTCTTAGCTGGAACAACCACGAATACCAAAGAATATGCTTTGCTTTTTAGTTATGGATCATCTATTTTTCTTTTTAGCGTACACGTATGAATCATCCAAAAATCTTGAATTGGTGGATATGAATATAATTGTTGTGTCCGAACTGAAAAAAGAAGAAGTGAGAACTCAAACTAATAGAGAATACAAAATGCTTTTTAATTATTCTATTATAAGCTATCTTTTTGTCCATAAGGAATCAATATAGAGATGGGTAAATTTATATTTATTTTATTCTTAATATAGTTGTCCACTATATTAATTATAGCAGCATCTATAATGGTTGAAGAAGCAGTAACCACAATCTTATATTTGACAAAACCAATGCTTATATAAATGTATCCAACCACCAAGGTATAATAGCACCAAGTGCTCTTTGTGTACCAGAATGTCCTATATTTTATATCCTCAAAAGTCCAAATTAATTAGTAAAAAAATCCAAAAACAGCACTTCAACCGTTGGTGCTGTTCTTTATAGTTCGGCGATAGGTATGAAAACTGAAAAGTTAAACCTTTCACACTCTCATTAGTCCACCACTTCAACTATTGTTTTGAATTGATTTCTCTCCAATTGTTAATGAATGCAGCATACCCTCTTTCCCTTTCAGTATAAATTAGACACCTTTATGAGATTATCTTTTCGTATCCACCCATTTCAATTCCTTTCAAGTCATTGTACAAATGGGTTTTCGTTTGTTCTTGTTTCTGGTTGCTATGCTTCCGTTGTGTCATCGTGTTGATGCTGCTTGCTCTAATGGAAACTGCAAGGTTCGTGTACCTTTCACGTTTGCTTTGAATTGTGCCTTTAACTTCTCTGTTTTCAACGTTTTGTCACATATTCTTGTCGAATCTTTGATCAGCTAGATGATGAGTGCTCCTCTAATGGTGATTGTGGACCCGGGCTCTACTGCTTCTCTTGCCCATTTGGGTATTTAGGCTCTAGGTGTGTGAGATCTTCCATCACAGATCAATTCAGGCTCATTGTAAGATCCCAATTCTTAAATATCACAGTTCTTAACATGCTATCATCAAGTGAGAAAATTTAGAGATATCTTGGGTGATTCAGATTCTGGTGGGGTAGGCCAGAAACTGTTTCCAGTTCCATGGTTTTATATTTTCTGAACATTAACTGCCTCTTTGGGAAAAATGTAAACAATTTTCAGTAAGTTGTGTATTTTTTAGTTTGGATACCAAATGTGTCAGTGCACATTCTCTTTTGTTTGGTTTCTGAATCCTTAAATTTTCATCATAATCTGTTGTTAATTGGCTGTTTTTTTCTGTTTAGAATAACTCTCTACCGTTCAACAAATATGCATTTTTGACAACGCACAATGCATTTGCCATTGATGGAGAACCATCACACACAGGAGTGCCTCGAACAACCATCACTAACCAAGAAGACAGTGTAACCCAGCAGCTAAAGGTATTATGCCATTCATTATTGCTATTCTTAGCTTGTGTTAATTTTTCTGATGTTCTGTCTCTTACAAGTGTTTAAAGTCATTATTTTCTTCTATCAATGCTTCATTTGTAGAATGGAGTTAGAGCACTAATGCTAGATACATATGATTTTGATGGAGAGGTGTGGTTGTGCCATTCGTTTCAAGGCCAGTGCTATGACTTCACAGCTTTTGTATGTAAAAATCATCTTCCAACTTCTGTTTCTTTTGGCCCGCTTTCCTAACTTGTTTCTTTTCAAACATTAATGACCAACAAGTTTCTCTACACAAAGAGCCTAACTTTATAATCAACAAGTAGGAACCAGCTATAGATACACTGAAGGAAATTGCAGCTTTTCTATCAGCCAATCCAACAGAAATTGTGACGCTCATATTGGAAGATTATGTTAAAACACCAAAAGGATTGACAAAAGTCTTCACGGCCGCTGGTTTGATGAAGTTTTGGTTTCCTGTGACTAGAATGCCAAAGAAAGGAGGAGACTGGCCTCTAGTGAGTGATATGGTTGCTAAAAATCAAAGATTACTAGTGTTCACATCTGTCAGGTCTAAAGAACAAAGTGAAGGCATTGCATACCAGTGGAATTACATGGTTGAAAATCAATGTAAGATAACACCAGCCACTAAAGTTCCTCTATTCTTTATTGTGTAATAGGCACTGGTTAAATTAAAGGAAAAACACGAGAAGGT
>Ga0209489_109603_pt1 | contig 11830 bp, 4 predicted proteins | sample SiratrowhiteBW_FD_187527 | JGI IMG/M metagenome (GOLD analysis project Ga0209489, IMG submission 187527) | Root nodule microbial communities of legume samples collected from California, USA - Siratro white BW (SPAdes) (version 2) | ecosystem: Host-associated > Plants > Roots > Nodule | place: USA... | reverse complement strand
ATAGAAAGTACTGTTATCTTTTTTGAATGTTTTACTTTTATATTTATATCATTATTGTAAAATTTCTATAGAGAGTAATATATTAAACTACTTTATGAATGTGATATGGATGTTTTATATATATATTTATATACATTAATTATTTATTATACTTAGAATATAGTTTATAAAAAGGTAAATTTTAATATTACATAAGGTGGTAAAATTTAACTCCAAATATATTTTTATTATACACTTATATCAAAACATTCTGAAATTTAAAATACCAAAAGTATTATATTATTTAGTTTTAATTTTTCATTACAAAATATTGTTTCCTTAAATTTAAGTTATTGGAGTTATTGGTATAATCTCAAGTTCTTATAAATTCAAGACTCTTTCTTTTTATGAAACTATTGACATCAAGATGAGTTTGCAACCCATTAAACCTAAGAGATTCTAAGACTTACATGTTCCAATATCTAACTTTCTTGGGTTTATATAATATAAAAATTGCTTTCATTTTTTTTTCCTAAATCCCTATCTATACGCTTGTTTCATTAAATTATGAAAAATGTCGAAATTGTAATTTTGAATTTCTATGAAAAAGGTAATAAATATTAATAACTGTATGATTGAAAAGAAGGAAAGAAACAGCCAAATACAAACATATAATGTGTAAATAGAGCACTAGGTTTAAATGGATCACACTCATGATTTAAAGTCTCAATTACGAAATTTTAGAGTTACCAAAAACATTCTAACAAATATCACAGTTGCAATGATAATACAGGGGCACAAACTTCAAAATCCTTAAAATTAAAATCTCAATGTATAAAATTGTAATCGCACATCAATACAGGAATTTAAAAATTGAAAAAAACGAAACTGATGAAAATTTGAAAAATTGAAAAATTGAAAAAATGAAACTGATTAAAAGGGGAGGATGTGGTTTGTGTTTACCTGAAGATATGTACGTTGTGCAATCTTCCCCTTCCACTAACCTTCAAAGACTGAGATAATGTTCTCTTCAATTAGAGTTGAAATGAAGCATACCCCTCAGACTTAATTTCTATCTCTTAGCTTCTCTTCTTTTCTTCTTTTGAGAAAAACCTTCCAACACTCTATAATCTCATTCTAATCCATCTCATCAGGCATTGCTCCTATCAAAGAAAAAGCATCTCTTACTTTTTCTTTACAACTTTTGCTTTAAATGTCGTTCTTTTCTTGGCCAATCATTTTCCTGTTGTTGGCCCACATGTTTCTTTGTATTCTTATTTTTATTAAGGTGCAATAACTGAATTCCACATTTCTAAGCAAACTTTCATCTGAGTTTTTTGAATAAAAAATTTATTAAAAATCATTCTGCCGTTGTTATCATAAAAGTTAAGTATCAATAAGATTAATAAATATTTCGTTAAAATAATGTCATTATTGAAAATGTTACAACACAGATTATATTGACTTTCAAAGTTGTTAATACATATAATATATGCATAACTATTAAACTGCCAATCATGATGAACATTCCAATGAATCTGCTAACATAACTTACAATTTCTATTCGTACCTATATAATATTAAAATTTCAAGATTACAATCTGATTTCATTCATATATTTAACTAACAACCCTCATCAATTAATATATCACAAATACAAGAAAGCAATTTATGAAATAGCTTAGATATAAATGAAAAAGGGGAGGGGAAAAATTTTTCAGTAAAATTTCCTTTGTGAAAGGATATGGATAGGTCTTTAAGCACATAGTGTCTCTTCATCACCTGCTTCTTGTTTTATTTTTTCTCAATTGTCTTAATTTAATGAATCTCATTTGAATTTAAATTTGGCGTGTCATCATATTAATAAAAGATGAAAAATGTTCAAATAATTTATTTCTGTAATATCATACTAAAGTTTGGCTTTTTCTTTTTTAATTAGAATATCGAAGAAACGTGTTGGACAAATAGGTTAAACTATAACCCTAATACATAATAAATTTAAGTTTTTAACAGCAAAAAATATATTAATAAGAGCACTTAAGGGGTGTTCCAACCCTTATACACAAAACAGCAAAAACACTTAAACTAAAATGAAAATCATTGACCATCCAAAATGATTCTGCTAATAAAACACGAATAACCCTCAAACCCTACACACCAGCACACCAAATTCGTAAAGCAAAATCGTTGATTGTGCTACATCTTTACTTATGTCTTCATCTCCATAATAGCATTCGTCGTGCTCTAGGTAGTTCTGGATCTTTTGTCTTCACTCACATGTAGAAATCAACACCAGACGAAAACACAGTCACCCTTCAGTCAGCAACCAACCACCCCCTACCCCTTACTAATGGATGCCACCCATCTACAACATAACCCAAACCATAAAAAATTTAAGTATTTTAATCTTCTAATAAAATTTCTGTACATACTTTACAATTATTATATATCACTTAATTTTTCGTCCAAATGTGGATGTGAAAGATGAAGAAGCAAAAGCCCAAACAAACATTTACTAAAAAAATAATGAATTAATTTCTAAATAAAAGTGTTGACTTAAAAGGTATTGGCTTAATCCTTTATGAAAACATGTAAATGCTCTAAAATTATTTGAAAAAAGTTAAAGAATATAAAACTATTTTCTTTTATTATGTAAAACTTTGCATTGATTTAATTTATGCTATTTTCTTAAAGAAAAAAAAAATTGACTTAACTGATTTTAACCACTAAAATATGGTAAATTAGTTCTCATGTAGTATTTAATCTTAAATACTAATAGAATTGACTACCTAATTCTAAGATGACACTATCTATTTTTAATTATTTTTTATAGAATATTTATGTATGTAGGTCCTCACGATATAGAATCATTAAAAAAATCTATTTAGATATCAATTTTAGCTATCAAAGAAAATTGTTGCTAATTGTAATCAAAATAATTACCAAATTAGGTTTCGGTTGTTAAATAACTATACAATAAAAGTCATGATTAAGTTCAGTGACCAATGAAGTCAAAATAGTTAGTATCTAACATTAGCTACCAAGGTTTTAGCCACTTATGCCATTAGATTCTAAATTAATCTCTAATTTAGTGACTAATTTTATCATTTTAGATACCAATAAATTGGTTTCTGAAATTATTTTTTCTTATAGTTGATAAGTACCAATTTTGAGTGTTTTTATACATGAGAAATATTGAATACTTGTGGGTTTAAGTGTTATTTAAAATAGTAATTACTCCCAATTTTAGAGTTTTTGGATTTAAATTATGTTTTGAGTCCTAAGTTAAAAGAAATCATTTAATCTCAATCATTGTGAAATTTCAGGTATAAAAGAATGAAGAAAATGATAGATTGGAAGATTCATGAAGAAAAGAAATAAAAAGTTTAAAATAGAAAAAAGCCCAAGGGAAAAGTCAATTAACCTAGGCCCAAAACCAAGTTTAAAAGGAGATCTTTAGGATTTTGAGAGGCATCAAGATATAGAGGACAGAGGCAGACGGCTAGAATCAAGATTCTCTTCTTCTCTTGCAATCTTCCTTTCATTGATTTGTAATGACTACCATGGGTAGCTAAATTCTTCATCTTTGGGATTGAATGTAATCTTTTAAACTCATTTGTATTTCGGTGATTTTAAATATAATATTAAGTTTCTACTCCATTGGTATTTTCATCTTGCACTTAATGCTAGATTTTATCTGATCAATAGAATCTTGATCTTGATTCTTGAATTTAACTGGGAAGTACTCTTGAGTTTCTGAATTAGATGAAAATACTCAATATATTGGAATACTAGGGATAGGTTCCAGTGTATTGATTGCTATAACATCTGTTCTTATGAATTTTATATCAGAGAAATTGGTGTGAATGATTATTATATGTGCATCAATAGTGAGTAGTTACTAATATTGTATTTTATTATCAAAATCCAAAATATGAATGAGGAAGATAGATGAAGTTCAATCTCAGAGTCTTTCTAGATCTTGAAAACTTTCTTTTTAATTGCTATTTATTCTTTAATTGTCTTTATTGTCTATTAATTTAAATTACTCTCAATTCATCTTGAAACATTTAAATGCTTAGTGAGTTGTGAATTTGAGATTTGATAGCAAAACTGTTCTCTTTATGATGGACATCCTTACTTTATAAATCTATATTACTTTTGACTCGGTACACTGTCGAAAAAGTGAATAGAAACAGTAGACAATTCTTCATTTAAAGGCTCAAATTTATAGATGGCAAAAATTTTGTAATCCATGTGAATTTAATTTTAAATTAAAACATAAATTTTCCTCTCACTTTTCTATATAAATCTCCTCACAATCATTTTCATTATAAACACAAATTGATTAAAACATAAATTCATTTCTTCTCTTAATGTTTATTCGTTATCATTTAATCAATGTCTATCACAATACAAATAAGGTAAAGAAAGTGTGTACCACCATGAAGGAAGTTTGTGTTGGACTTGAAAAGTAAAATTAAGCCTCGAGGAAATTCTTTTTTGTGATGATGCTTGAAGATGTTAATGCTGAAAATGCATTGAGTGTTATAATTTTATTACATGTATTTGAGTGTCTTATGCATTAGATATTCAACAGAGTTTCAATATAGCACACAATTAATATCAAAATTTAATCAATAGAGAATTATTTCAAAAATATTAAAAACATAGAAAAAAGGTTTTAAGTATTTTTGTTTACTAAATTAAGGTTCTAAGTAACTGTTCCTGAGATGTTTCAAAATACAATAATTGATTATCTACTTTTCTAACCGATTAAAACAAACAATAGAAAAAAGTGTTTTCAACTAGTCTCAGAAAATAATTTCTCACCTTCTTTAAGAATTTATTAACATTGTTTTAAATTGTTTGAAATAAATGAAAAACTAAAAAATCGATGAACACATGTAATAATTCAATTAAAACAAAGAGTATTTTAACTAATTTTCAAGATTCACTGAAAATAATCGATTATAAATTTAAAATAATCAATTAAGTACATCTAAATTATTTTTTAATCAACATTTTCAAATGTCTATAAATAGACCTTTGATTTAATCTTTCATACATATGGTATACTTTCAAAAACCATTATTACAAGGTTTATTTGAGATCTTTCTGAGCTATTTTCAATTCTTAAAAAAATTATTTCAAGATTGTAAAAGAATGCTCTCAAAGGTTGTATTGTGTTTTTGAAATTCTCTTGTGTTTATTTTGTGATAAGTGCCAATATTTAGTTAATATCCATATAGAATTACTAACAATTATAGTCTTAAATGTATTTATGATATTGATAAGGGCCAAATTTTAGTATTTTATGCATGAGAAAATTGGGATTTATGAGATTTTAAGTGTTCTTTAAGGAATTGATTAACCCCAAATTAAGAGTTTTTGGATTTACAATTAGAAATTGAGTCATTAGCTAAAGTTGTGAAATTTCAAGAAGAAAAGAATGAAGAAAATAAAAGATTGGAAGATCTCTGAAGAAAAAGAGCTAAAAACTTAAAGGAAGATTCATCCAAGCAAGAAGAAACCTACCTAGGCAAAAGTAGTGCAGATTGTAGACCAAGTGCCAAAGTTGTCGCTCAGAGCTCGCCCCAGGCGAAGAGAGCTCATCAAGATCTCGTCCGAGCGAGATGAACATCGCCTAGGCGAAGTTACCACAGAGAGCACCATGAAATTTCGCCCGAGCGAGGAGCATGCCGCCCGAGCGAGAAACCTTTTTGACAGAATATGAAACGAGCACGCTGGGGTGAAAACTGGCTAGCTCAAGCGAAAGGTCACTTGAGCTAAGCCAGAAAACACGTTTATAAGGTTTCTGAAGGCTGAGAGAAGGGAATCTAAAAACTTGAGGAGTGGAGAAGCATAGCAGTGACGAGAACCAAGCGAGATTTCTTCCTTTTCTCAAGCAATCTTCCAATCGTTGAGCTGTAATGGCTGCCATGGGTAGCTAAATCTTCATATCTTGGGATTGAGTGTAATCTTTTCAAAACTCATTTGTATTTTGGGATCTTGATTTATAATATTCAGTTTCTATTCAGATTTGGTATTTCCATCTCATTCTCCATGCTTGATTTTATGTTATCTATAGAATCTTGTTTTTAATTCTTGAAAGCTACTGGAAAGTGATTTTGAGTTTATGACCTAGAGGAAAATACACGTTAATTTGGGATTCTAGGAATAGGGTTTCGATTTACTGAATGCAATACATCGTTTCTTAATGCTGGGTAACTGATTAAATAGCCGAGGAATCTACATCTAAGAAGTTCCTTATGAATCTCATATTTGAGGAATCAATTTGAGTGATTTTTATTGTAAATCAAGTTTGAATAGTCACAGTCTTTATATTTCATGATTTACCAAAGTTACAAATGAGTGAGATAGATGAGTTCAATCCCAGGGTGTTTTCCCAATCAATTTAGAATATTTTTACTACTTATTAACTTTATTTCTTAAATTGTATGTTCGTAGTACTTGTTAATCAAATCAAACCTCCCATTAAAACTGAATTTGCTTATTGAGTAGTGACGCTGAAATTCTAAAACGTAATTGTTCTCTGAGAAATCGATATCTTTACTTAACTCACTATATTACTTGTGACTCGGTACACTTGCCGAATAAAGTCTTAACCTAGATAACAATCATAAGGTCCTATTTTGTTGGGTTTTATAATGTTTGTGTTGGTCTTTCTACTTGTGCCCAGTTGTAAGTTGTAAGTGTTGTTTTGAGTGTTGTGGTTCTGGCAACCGTGATGTAGATTTCTCTAGGTTTGGTTTCGTTTATTTTTCCTTGTAATAAGGTTGGATCACCCCTTAAGTGCTTCCATTAATTTATTCTTCATTGTTTAAAAAAATATAGGAATAGTTGGCTTCAGAGGGGGGCTTGAATGGAGTCTGAACTCAATTCGCTGTAAACAAAAACCACTAAGCAAGATCGTCCAAGCAAGATGAAGCAATTTTATACTGGTTTACCCTAATCTCCTGCTTTACGTCCAATTCTCCTATTTTACGTTCAATTCTCCCCTGAACAAACCGTTTAAGAGGTTTCACTGTTTAGTAAATAGTTACAACGAGTACACAAACCTCTACAGTTCCGTTTACACAAACCTCTCCAGGTTATACCAACCTCAATGTTCTCTTAAGATCAAGTCCACTCAAAATTAAAAGAAACACTCTCAAAAGAGAGAACAATCAAAGCTCACTAGGGTTTACTTAAAAAACGTGAAGAATTACACAATGGTTTCACACAACTCAAAAACTCTAGACGCTCTCAATAACAAATTTAAAATAGACATAAGTAGATACTCTATTTCTTCAATGTATCGTGTGATGTATTTCTCTTTTTCCTTCTTGTTTTCTTCTGCTTGAAATTTATCCTCTATTCTTAATTCTGTATTAAAACTAACTTTATCTGCATATAAAAACAATTTATACATCACAAGATATCTTTGATTTGAAACAATTAATCACATTTAAATATTCTGTAATAATTTAAATAATTTCCATTATGAATAAATTTAAACCTTAAAGCACAACATGCTATAAAATCCGATTTTTATATGTAGAAACAAATCAAATTTGTGTGTAGCAAAATCATTTTGAATTGTTTCTGTATTTAGCTATATCAAAATAACAGTCTAATGTTAATTTCAAAAAGTTTCTACAAATACATATACGTAAATAAAATACTCTAAATCAAATTAAATTAATTTTATTGTAAGCAAAACTTTGATAAAACCATAGACCAAGGTGTAGAGAATGATTTGATCTCAAAATAAAATTGAAAGCAAATTTCGAAACAGATCTAAAACATTTACTATTTTTATATTTATTTACTTTTAAGTTTCCTCTTCTTTTAATTTTAAACAAAATTAATATAATAAAATAATAATAAATAAACACTTATCTAGATTTGTAGTTTTGTACGTACTCATTATGCTTAGAGATCTATGAATATTATTGTAACAGACATGTAAGATCATCAAATACAAACAAATACTTAGAATATTATTATCATCAAAAATTTATCAGATGATTAGATTATCTAAAGGAACTTTGGACCGTCTAATGATTCAATAAATTATGTACTCAACTTTCTTGTTAGGATTAGATTTTAGCATGGATTACATGACATTGGATGTTTAAATTTTGAATACTTTTACAACTTAGGTTTAACTCATATGTGGGTGCAATGACTATTATGTTGTATCTTCATTATGTATACTCAATCTTGTAATTATGATTGAAGACAACTTGCCAAGAAGCTTGGCATGAGTTCTTGCTAGAAATGTTTGTATACGGTCTAACTACGTCATTAATGAATACAAAGTTGTGCCAAAAGTTAAATGAAGGAATAGATACAACAAATTATTATATTTAAGTGAAGGGTACAATATGGATACATGGAACCAACTACTATGAAATCCTAGTATATATAATAGAGGTACACACTGGCTCACTAAACAAAAACTTGATTTTATTCAAATATGACATGTTTGATTCAAGTTCTAATGGCACAAGGACAAATGAGTATAACAATGTTGAAATTAAAGCAAATGTAGGATATCATAATTATGATCTATTTGCTCAACAAGAGAAACAAATGTACTTTACAACATTTCTCAAAGGACAACGAGGATGATTATGTGATATAAATATCAAGCATACAGTAAAACAAAATCAAGTGCAATTGAAAAAGTTGAAGTTGAAAACCAAGACAAGGATGCACAAAAAAGGCCCATAGTTGTTGTAAATGATGATATGCATCAAAATCTTATTTATAATTTTGCAACTACGTTATAAGTCCTCACAAATTTGGAAGAATGGGACAAATAAGAAGAAGAAGATGATGATGAAAATGACCAAGCTAAACATATAAAAGATGTAGATTACAAGAATAATAATAATTAGAAGGTTGAATAAGGGTCACTCACTCTTGTAAAACTCACTTTAGAAGGTTGAATAAAATTCTCCTGCTTTTGAATTCAACTTCGAGAATTTTAAGAATTCTTTACTCTTACTTTAATTCTGATCTTAATAAACTTTATTAAGTGACCAATTTTCTTGCACTTATCATTTTGAGATTCATCACAAAATTAATGTGTTATTCTCCTTTTATATGCCTTAATTCATTTTATTTTTTCGATAGTTACTTGACATTGCTCATTTATTTGTTTTACAAAACTATCATAAGCTTAACCATGGATTCTCTTCGCTTTTGCCATTGAAACCTTACATTCCATGGTTGCTTGAGTTCTTCTCACCTTCTTAAGTTGATCAAGATCCTGTCATCCTCGTAAGTTCAACATCATGACCTTCTAGCAAATCCAAACCTGTCATCATTCTCTTGCTGTCAAAGAAGCAATGCAGAAAGGGGTCTAGAAATTTGGGTAAGAGAAGAAAAAAAAGAAGTAATTACCAACTAATTACTAACTACCTTCAACTTAATTAAATGTAAAGTGTTTTTCTTTTTTTGTTTTCTTTTTATGGTTAATCTATAACTGTTTTTTTTGGCGGATAAAGAAGAAAATAACACGCATACTTTATCCTTTGGGGCTGATATGTGAATACTTAGGCTTCTCTCTCATTCTAGAAGAAAAAATTAGTGATAAATGCTATTTTCTTAAAAAATTAAAAAAATTTGAATCCATCAAATCCACTAGAATGCAAGACCACAAATCCATCTAAAAACGCATAATATCATTTGCTTTAATTTCTATGCTCATAATTTCATATTAATTCCGTCTAAGAATGCAAGACCCTGCAATATTGCTTTCACTTATTGTGTGGATTACATTAACATATAATCTAGAAACTTCAAGAGACAATGATACAAAGACTTGGTGATAATCCACATCTTCATTAACGAGTGTTGGTTATTGAAACTGGACCATTTGTCCCATATACACGTTCACTAGTTTTTTACGTTACAATTAACCATTATATCCACTTTTTTGGCTTTTTTGTCAATTTTACAAGGGAAAGATGTGTACCAATAGGAAAAGATTTTTTTTTTCCAGAAAAAATAAATACCCAGAAGGAAAAACCTTACCTGGTCATTAGAATTGGCATATCCAAGACCACACATAGTTGTGGCATTTTTCTCTTTTATCGTTTTTGTCTCCTTGTACTTGACACCAACTTGGGACAACTACTTAATAATGCTCTGATTGGTTCAATTTTTCATTCGTGAACATTTTAGACGTGGCTTGTTCAACTTGGGTTATGGCTCTGAATTTGCCCTCTCCAGCTCAAGTGAAGCCCTTATTTTTTTCATCAAATAACTCCCCAAAACTTCCAGGTTCTTCTCCCGTCTTTGTCTTAAACGTACTTTTGCTTCTTGATAAGCAAAAACAATAAGCACTTATTCACTCCTTCAATACTTGTCTTAGCTTATAACTCCCTGCTTATCAACTTTTTATTTCTCTAATTTCACTCAGACTTCATCAACTATATATTACCTAAATGGTTCCCTCCTCTTTCTTGCTATGTATTTGCCTTTTTTTTTTTCTGGCCATTTATGGGATATTATCATGAGTAACGCCATTTTCATATCTTGCTTTTAGGTCGTGTTCTTCTTCTTACTCTATTCACTCTTCATTCTGTTTGGTTAGTTTAAATTCTTTAAACTGACCAGAAATCATTCTTATCAATTTTTTCTCCACAAAAATTATTAAATTTATTGTACATGATTGTTGGTAATTGGATGATGTTCTATTTACATCATATCACCCTTTATCTGATTTTATGATAAAAAAAATGTAAGAGAAAAGAATTTGCTCTTTATGTATATAAATGAATTAAACTGATCAGAAAAAATTCTTTGCATTATTTTTTTGAAAACTATAGAAAAAATGAATAACTTTATTCTAAATCATTGTTTCTGATTTGATAGGATGATTATTTTTATGTACTATTTTGCATGCCCTTTTACTTAAACTCTTTTTTTTTTCTTTTCTATCTTATCTATGCAATCACCGTAGTATATGATGCTATGCTTTGAGGTTAGTATTGATGGAAAGATGGAGAAGATGCACGAGCAAGTGTGCATGCACTAATTAAGTGACCACGAAACGACAAAATGAACCTTCCGTACATAAACAAGTGAATAAGACGGAAGAGTTTGTCAAATAATGCCACGAACCTTAAAGGGATCACAACAACGAAGAAATTCTATCACATCTCTCTTCTATCGATTTCAACTTGGACGATTTTTTTTTTTTTCTCTTTTAATAGATGGAAATTGAGCCACAAGTTTCATGGAAGGGATTCGACGATAAAAAGATATAAATGAACAAAAAGTGCTTTTCAGGAAGAAATGTTTGCGTTAGGGTCCACACTATTCTTAAAGATTCTCCAACATATTTTTCACTACAGCTAAGTTGATATTTTGCACTAAAATAATTATCCAATTTATCTTAGTTTCTCATTTTAATCAATTTAACATAATATTTAATTGCTAAATAATCAAACTTTGAGATTGCATGGATAAAATTATTTATTGTCCTGATACTTTTTATCTCTTTGATTATTGAATAATAAATATAATGTTACTAACCGTTTTAATTCTTCTCAAATCAAGTTGGGTAGGTTCTCTTTCAGTATGCTACTAAAAATTTAAAAGATAAAACTTTTAAAACTGTTTGTCCAAGCTTAAATTTTGAAATTCAAATTATATAGTTAAGTATTGATTGGGTATAGATATTGTAAGGTGGTATTTTCTAATTCGAAAAGGAAATATATTGGACACGATACAATAAACTCAAAGTCATAACAAAACATGATTATTCAAAGCATCTTTTTCTAACCTCTCTCTCTCTTTCTCTCTCTCTCTCTCTCTCTCTCTCTATATA
>Ga0209489_109601_pt1 | contig 11833 bp, 5 predicted proteins | sample SiratrowhiteBW_FD_187527 | JGI IMG/M metagenome (GOLD analysis project Ga0209489, IMG submission 187527) | Root nodule microbial communities of legume samples collected from California, USA - Siratro white BW (SPAdes) (version 2) | ecosystem: Host-associated > Plants > Roots > Nodule | place: USA... | reverse complement strand
GCACAATAACAAGATTAATTAAGCTGGATACCTATAAAAGTCAAAATCTATATTTGTCCAAGAACAACCCATTTAGAAGATCAGAAACAAGCAGTAGAATATAAAATTTTAAACAAGATAAAAAAAAAAAAAGGGCTGTACCTTCTTTGGTTGCAGCTCAAGATAAATATTTGGGATTTCAGCCTATCAACTTGGCTATCTCTGTTTAAGACATAAAATAGTATGAAGAGGTTTAGAGATGACAAAGAAGCAATGTTTCATAAACAGATTCCAAAGAAACCACCAAAAACAAACAGAGATTAATACCGATCCTCCAAGGGAATATATGGAACCCAGTCCATTTTCATCTGCTTCATGGGAATTATCTACTCAGCCTCTCTCTGGACTGAGTTTATCCCAATTTTATCAGGTGGTGGGAAAGGTTACACAACCTGCAGAAGGATGTTGAAATATTTTCAAAATTAAAATCAAAATGTAAACATCCAAATCATCAAAATTCATACGAGTCTGCTGCATCACATAAAACGGGCAACAGAATACATTCTATGAACCTGCACTTAAGTAACATCTAAAACATAAAAGAATTACGGCACCGTCATACACGAAGCAAAATCTACAAATTAATTGAACAAACAAACAAACCTCAGTTCCAGCTAGGAATGTTTCCTTCCACAAACCCCAAATAATTGAACAAAAATCGTTTTCCAAACAAACAAAACGGTTCGTTTCGTTTCAGTTAAAGAGACTGTCCGAATCGAGATGAAAGTATTGAAAAGTAGAAGTAGTTCTTCACTAACCAAGTTGCGAGGCTTGGAGGTCTTGCCTCGAGGCTGTGCTTTGGTACTGTTTTCTTCGGCTGCCTCTTGTTTGGCTTCTTGCTGCTTCGCCTTCCTCTTAGTCCCTTTCCTCGTTGTGCAAGAAGTGACGCCACACAAGGAAGAAAGATAAACGGAAGAAAGAGAGGGTAAGAGAAAGAGAAAGAAAAATAGGGTTAGGGAGGGTATGAGGCTTGAAAACAAGGCACACTATGTCCTATTTTTAAAAATATTTTTTTTAACAGTTTCTTCAAAAATTAATATCCTAACCGGTCCCATGTTCTAACATTTTAATTAATAAAAACTTTATATATTTCTAACATTTTAATTCTGTTACAAAAACTACAAGATTAAAACTTATTAGTAAAAAATATAATTTATTTTCACCAAAAGTAAAGAACTAAGTAAAAATACAATATTCTAAATTGTAATTTGTTAGATTTGAGTCCCTTCATTATTATAAAAACTCTTTAAGTTTTATATGTTTATTTATCCTAAGTTTTTTTAAAAGTTTAATTAGTTATAAAGATGCTTACTGGTTTATTTTAGAATAATTTAACATAAACAACAGTAAAAATAAGTAAAATGGGTTCTATAAGAATCAAGTTTAAGTTTTTTTTGGGATATAAGTATTATAAAGTCTAATATAATAATTTTATTTTAAGATATAATTTGCAATGTGAGTCAACCTAACTTAAAGAAATAGTCGAACTTATAGTAGTACTTTTATTATAAATTTATAAGTTCGATCCTTTGTATAAAGCAATCTACTTACCAGATAGAAAGATAAAAATAATTATACATTATAAATTGATTATTCATTTTAATAAATAAAAATAATTATATAAATTTTAAAAGTAATGTACACTAAAAAAACCATTCACTATATATCAATACTCTTTATTAGTATCCATTTATTATAACAACCAAAATTATTTGTATTTGATGTTGAGACTATATAAACAAGTAAATTAATATCTTTTATTGATGGCTATATAAATAAGTAAATAAAGAAAATTATTATCCCTTTATAATACTAATGCTTATATAAATAAGTAAATAAAGGAAATTAGTATCCTTTAAAATACTAATGGCTATATAAATAAGTAAATAAAGAAAATTGGTATCTCTTTACTAATGACAATATAAATAAGTAAATAAAAGTTGTAACTAATGGCTATATAAATAAATAGTAGCAGAAAGTCAAGAAAGCAGTAAAAAGTGAAGGGAAAGAGATTATATAAATTAGTATCCTTTTACTAATAGCTATATAAATAAGTAAATAAAGAAAATTAATATCTACTTACTAATGGCTATATAAATAAATAAATAAAGGAAATTAGTATTAGTAAATAAAGAAAATTGGTATCTCTTTATTAATGGCTATAAAAATAAGTAAATAAAGGCTCAAGCAGCACAAAGTCAAGGTTATATAAATAAATAAATTAGTATCTCTGTTCTCGCAAGAGACCGGTTGGCTCCAGCAACAACAATGTCTTCTAGAATTGCTCCTTGATCGCTCTTGGTGTTGTTCCAAACGCTCCAAATTCCACCGTCTCGGGAGGGGGGTCCTGCAGGCACTCCGACGCTCAAGTCAGTTTAGGATTAGAGCGTGCAAGAATATAAATCAGAGTTTAGAAGTACCTTGCTTAAGGGTTACTAAACCTGTATTTATAGTGGGCTTAATGAGCTTCGGCCCATTCTTTTCTGTCATGATTTGGTAACAGAATAATAATGGACAAAATAATAACGGACAGAATAATAACAAACAGAATAATAACAGACAGAATAATAACGGGAATTAATTACAAGATATTCAGTTACGCTTTTGCATTTACTCGGATACCCTCGCTTTATATGTAACGCGTAGTTAATTAAGATTACTTATCGGTCGGTCATTAGTTATCGGTCGGCCCTATAGTACATAGGCCCCCCAAGTCCTCGAGGGCGAGTAACGACAAAAAATGATTTAGTATTGAGTAGGTAATGATTAGCTTTGTTGCGCTCGGCGTCGAAAACATGTGATAAAGGTGGATTTACAAGCACCTTTTCTTGATTTGCATGTGTCCCATTTTTCGAGTATGATGTGACAACTCCCTTCATCTGAATTGTTAAAAGTTGTAATAATACACCTCACGGTCTGTGGGTGTGAAACTAAAAAGTCAAGAAGCTGATATAAATAGATAAGCTGATAGAAGTTGAGATAAGCTGAGAATAAGGCTCTAATGAAGCTCTGATGAGCCAGTTGAGAATGAGGCTATGATGAGCTGAGAATGAAACTTTGATGAGCCAGCTGTGAAGCTGAGAGGCCGAGATGTTTATACACCTCTCGATGTGGTGCTGAGATGTTTATACACCTCTCGGTGTAGGTCTACCCACAGTGAGCCATGAGGATCGAGAGTCGAGAGGTCTCATGGTGAGCTATGAGGATCTGGACTTGAAGCCTACTTTCGGTCGGCTGTAATGATCACGGATTGTGAGGTCTCATGGGGAGCCAATAGTACCTTAAGCTGGAGCCGCCTTTCGGTCGGCCGCAATGATCGCGAATGGAGGTCTCATGGTAAGCCAAGAGTACCTTAAGCTGAAGCCGCCGTTCGACCGGGCGTAATGATCGTGAATGGAGGTCTCATGGTAAGCCAAGAGTACCTTAAGCTGGAGCCGCCTTTCGATGGCCGTAATGATCGCGAATGGAGGTCTCATGGTAAGCCAAGAGTACCTTAAGCTGAAGCCGCCTTTCGGCAGGGCGTAATGATCGTGAATGGAGGTCTCATGGTAAGCCAAGAGTACCTTAAGCTGGAGCCGCCTTTCGGTCGGCCGCAATGATCGTGAATGGAGGTCTCATGATAAGCTAAGAGTACCTTAAGATGAAGCCGTCTTTCGATGGCCGTAATGATCGCAAATGGAGGTCTCATGGTAAGCCAAGAGTACCTTAAGCTGAAGCCGCCTTTCGGTCGGCCGTAATGATCGCGAATGAAGGTCTCATGATAATCCAAGAATACCTTAAGCTGGAGTCGCCTTTCGGTCGGCCGTAATGATCGCGAATGGAGATCTCATGATAAGCCAAGAGTACCTTAAGTTGGAGCCGCCTTTCGGTCGGCCGTAATGATCGCGAATGGAGGTCTCATGGTAAGCCAAGAGTACCTTAAGCTGGATGATCACGGATCGTGAGGTCTCATCGAGAGATGCGTGATGTTGCCAATCCATTCCCTATGAAAACCAAATTATAAAGATACTACAAAGACTAAATATGTTATAATAACAAACTTCTAGCAGTCAACTATTTAAATAAGATAAGTCATATCTCGAAAATAAAAAGATAAGGGAAATTATCTGAGGAACTGGCTCGTCTGCCAACGCTCAGTGCAGGAACAACTACTGGCAATGTTGACGACCTATTAAGAGAATTAAATTGTTGCTAAAGACCATCACAGGTGCTCTCAGAAACTCAATTTCCCCTTAAAGGTCACACATTTACTCAACCATAGTCTTTTTCTCACCAAAAGTAACACCTTCTGGTTAAATTGATGTCAGGGACCATCACATGTGCTCTCAGAAACTCAATTTCCCCTTAAAGGTCACACCTTTACTCAACCACAGTTTCTTTCTCACCAAAAGTAACACCTTCTGGTTAAATTGCTGTCAGAGACCATCACAGGTGCTCTCACAAACTCAATTTCCTCTTAAAGGTCACACCTTTACTCAACCACAGTCTCTTTCTCACCAAAAGTAAGACATTATAGTTAAATTGCTGTAGAGACCATCACAAGTGCTCTCAGAAACTCAATTTCCCTTTAAAGGTCACACCTTTACTCAACCACAGTCTCTTTCTCACCAAAAGTAACACATTCTAGTTAAATTGCTGTAAGAGACCATCACAGGTGCTCTCAGAAACTCAATTTCCCCTTAAAGGTCACACCTTTACTCAACCACAGTCTCTTTCTCACCAAAAGTAACACCTTCTGGTTAAATTGCTGTCAGGGACCATCACAGGTGCTCTCAGAAACTCAATTTCCTCTTAAAGGTCACACCTTTACTCAACCACAGTCTCTTTCCCAACAAAAGTAACACATTCTAATTAAATTGCTGTCAGGGACCATCACAGGTGCTCTCAGAAACTCAGTTTCCCCTTAAAGGTCACACCTTTACTCAACCACGGTCTTTTTCTCACCAAAAGTAAGACCTTCTGGTTAAATTGCTGTCAGGGACCATCACAGGTGCTCCTGTAATGAAAACTCATTCACCTTCACGTTAGGCTTCACAACCACATAAAATACAAAATCATGCTACAGAGTTCCATCATAATCAATTTGTATCAAGCCACGTAAGACCATGAATTAATATCAATTTAAAAATAAACTCTCAAATTCGGTCAGTCTTATGCAGCATTTAGAATAACATGAATGTATGGAATTTAAATTCTAAACAAAGTATAAAAAATTCAAATGTGTTTAGAATCCTTGGTGTCGGTTGGTCTTAAAAGAAACTGTATCGTCATCATTGAGGATTTTGAAAGAATAGAAAACAATATAGAAACAATGCAAAAGAAAAGAAAATAAAGCATAGGCTAAAATCGAAATCTCATTGATTTGATGAGCAGTATTAGTAAGTGTGTGTCCATGATTCTTCGCAGTTTGCTAGGCCAATCTCGGCCCCACGATGGACGCCAAAATGTTCTCGCAAGAGACCGGTTGGCTCCAGCAACAACAATGTCTTCTAGAATTACTCCTTGATCGCTCTTGGTGTTGCTCAAAACGCTCTAAATTCCACCGTCCCGGGAGGGGAGTCCTGCAGGCACTCTGACGCTCAAGTCAGTTTAGGGTTAGAGTGTGCAGGGATATAAATCAGAGTTTAGAAGTACCTTGCTTAAGGTGACTGAGCCTGTATTTATAGGCGTAATAGTGGGCTTAATGAGCTTGGGCCCATTCTTTTCTGTCATGATTTGGTAACAGAATAATAATGGACAGGATAATAACGGACAGAATAATAACGAACATAACAGGAATTAATTACAAGATATTCAGTTACGCTTTTGCATTTACTCGGATACCCTCGCTTTATATGTAACGCGCAGTTAATTAAGATTATTTATCGGTCGGCCCTATAGTATAATCTCTATACTAATAGCTATATAAATAAGTAAATAAAAGAAATTAGTATTCTTTTACTAATAGCTATATAAATAAGTAAATAAAGGAAATTAGTATCCTTTTACTAATGACTATATAAAATAAGTAAATAAAAGAAATTAGTATTACCTATATAAATAAGTAAATAAAGGAAATTGGTATCTCTTTACTAATGGCTATATAAATAAGTAAATAAAGGCAGCAGAAAGTCAACAGTAAAAAGTCAAGAAAAAGAGGTTATATAAATAAGTAAATTAGAACCTTTTAGTAATGGCTAAATAAATAAGTAAATAAAGGAAATTAGTATCCTTTACTAATGGCTATATAAATAAGTAAACAAAGGAAATTGGTATCCCTTTACTAATGGCTATATAAATAAGTAAATAAAGAAAATTGGTATCTTTACTAATGACTATATAAATAAGTAAATAAAGGAAATTGGTATCCCTTTACTGGCTATATAAATAAGTAAATAAAGACGGTAGCAGCAGAAAGTCAAGAGAGCAATAAAGAGTTAAGAGAAAGATCTTGATTGTGAAGAGAGTCACGAGACAACAGAAAGTCAAAAGAGCAATAAAAAATCAAGAGAAAAGGTTGCGAAGAGAAAGATCTTGGTTGCGAAAAGAGTCAAGAGAGATGCAACGCAAGGACGAGGAAGAGGAATCAAGAGAGTCAAAAGAGAAGAGAAAGATGCAATGCAAGAACGAAGAAGAGGAATTAAGATATAGAATAAGGAATTACCTTCAAACATTTTGTTCCAAATACTCCAATGGATGGACATAAAGCATGCAGTACAGACTTCCATCTTGTCAAAAGATGGAAGGATCTTTGAAAGAGTATTATCACTTTTTTTTATGAATTCCAAAAAATTTAAAAGGGTATCTAAATGTAACAAATTTGGTTCTGACTTTTTATCCTATGATACTTCTATTTCTTTACATAATGTTGATGTGGTTGTAGACCGTTCCACTATGATAAGAACCTGAAAAAGATTATCAGATATGCTACATATGCTTTATTACACTATGTTCAGCAGATGGCACTTGAGTTTTCTTTCTCTAGTAATTCCAAATTTTCTTCCTTCAATATTTGGTCTTTTTCTTTGGTTTATCTGAGACTTTCCCACGTATATTCTTCGAATCTTGTATTGCAATTTCCAAATTCTCTCCCTTTGTCAGCATTAAAAGAGTTGAATACTAAGAATTTTTCTTTCAAGTGTTGAACTCTTCTAACAATTTGCACATTTTAATTCTCAAAGATTGTCGGTAGGACGAGAGAACTGGTCATATCTAATGCTAAAATTTCCACCCTTAGTCTGCACCATGTATACAGAAAGCCTTATAGATTCTCTCTTTGCATTCCAAATCTTAATAAAAGTTATCTAGAAGATCTTAATATATAAAACTAATATAAAGGAAATGACAATGCCTTTTTTATTGTTGTTGGATTTATTTTAAAGATATTATATATATATATATATATATATATATATATATATATATATATATATATATTTGTGTAGGAACAACTGGTTCCGGAAGGTGGGGTTGAATGGAGCCTGAACTCAATTCGCTATAAATAGAAACCACCAACCAAGACAAAAATATATAAGCACAGATAAAGCAGTTTTATACTAGTTCACCCTAATATCTTGGGCTACGTCCAATTCTCCCTTAAACACAAACTGTTTAAGAGGTTCCACTATTTAGCAAATAGTTACAACGAGTACACAAACCTCTCCAGGTTATACCAGTCCCAATTTCCCCCTGAGATCAATACCACTTAAGAATTAAAGAAACACTCTCAAAGGAGAGAACAGTGAAAGCTCACAAGGGTTTACTTCACAATGGTGAAGAATTACACAATGGTTTCACACAACCCAAAACTCTATATGCTCTCTATAGCAGATTGACAATAAACACTCAGTATATTTTCTCCAATATATTATATGATGTATTTCTCTTCTTGCTTCTTGTTGTATTTTCTTCAACTTGAACTTGCTCCTCTATATGTAGCTTTCTAAAAACTAGCCGTTGGGATGCTTGAACAGAGCTATCTTGACTTTCTGATGTATGGAGCTCAGACTGGAAATATTTCTCTAATATTTTAAACTGCATTAAACTTTATTAATTCTGTATCAGAAATAATTTAAAATAACATAGAGAAATTATATTTGAGATACTCATCAATAATTTGAATAATTTTCATTATGAACAGATTTGAACGTTAGAGCACAATATGATATAAAATCAATTAATCACATTTAAATACTTCATAATAATTTGAATAATTTCTATTATGAACAAATTTGAACGTTAGAGCACAATATGATATAAAATCAATTTAAATCAAATCAATAACACATAAAAGTAAATAGTAAGAAAACTTATCTCTTTATAGACCATGTGTCTCCTGCTTTAATAATAATAATGTTAATTGTGCAATGTATATAAGTCATCAAATATAAATGTATACTTGAGTTTTGTTATCATCAAAACTTTAACAAATGATTTGATCCTCTAAAGGGACTTTGGACCGTCTAATGTTCAACAATCCCCCCCTTTTTGATGATGACAAAACTACAAGCCTTAAGAACAAATAATTTCAATAATATCAAGAGTTTAAACAGCGGAAGAATTTATTTGATGAAAAACATGCAAAATGCACAACTGCATTAAAATATAATTGTAAAACAAATCCAAGAGTGTTCAAATTATTTGCAAAAATAGATTTGATCATTTCTCTTAATTATTTGCCATACTTTGACAAAAAGGATTTAATTTAAAAAAAATCATCATTGTTGCAGGAAGATGCTGATAAAGATTCTAAGTGGTCATGTGTTAGGGATAGAGAATTTTGGATAATAGGGATGAATTCAAACTCTAGCTCACTAACCTTGATCTTCAACACACATAAATCCTATGGTTCTTGAACATACTTATCTCAACAACTGCTGGAATGATCTCACTTAAATTTAGGTATGGTTAAATCATTAACAGGTGAGAGAAAAAAATTCTTTCATATTTTGGGGAGCTTATCTGATGTGAATTTCTGGCTTGAATAACACAACAACTTGGGTGAGAAAGGCAAATCAATTGAAATTTTCTAGGTGTGTAAATTTGGTAAAGGGAAATTGCAGCTCAGACTCTTAAAATTAGAAAATGCGTAGCATGAATTAATTAAGAAAAATTTTGCACCAACTTTTGAAAATATAATTTTATAAATGCATAAAAAAATATGATTTAAAAGAATTATGCAATAAAAGTAACAAATATAGATGTAAATGAAAATATTTGATGCAATGAGTTTAAGCCAATTGATATTTTCCATCATTCAATTAAGATCATACCCAAAAGTTCTCTTAAATAATTAAAATGTTCTTCAATAAGGAGTTTTGTAAAAATATCTGCTAGTTGTTCATCAGTTGAGAGAAATTGCAAATCAATGGTACCCTTTTGAACATGATCTCTTATAAAATGATGTTTAATTTCAATGTGCTTGACTCTTGAATGCAAAATTGGATTTTTAGAAAGACTAATAGCAGCATTATTATCACAAAAAATTGGAATATTATTCTCATGAATTTCATAATCAGCAAGTTGATTTCTAATCCAAAGCAACTGAGAACAACATTGAGCAACTCAAATATACTCAGTTTTTACAGTGGATAAAGCAGTCGTTTCTTGCTTCTTACTCATTCATGAGATTAAATTACCTCCTATGAAGTGACATCCTCTACTTGTACTTTTTCTTTCTACCTTGTCTCCTGCATAATCTGGATCACTATATCCCTGCAATTTAAAATTTTCTCTTCGCTTGAAGCAAAGACCAAGATTAGCAGTTCCTTTTAAATATCTAAAAATTCTTTTTATGGCAAAAAGATGTACTTCCCTTAGATCTGCCTGAAATCTTGCACAAAGGCAAACACGGAACATGATATCAGGTCTTGAAGCAGTGAGATATAAAAGAGATCCTATCATCTGTCTATATTCAGTAATATTAACTGGATCAGACTCTTTATCCAAACCTAGTGATGTTGTAGGATGATGCATAGGTGTGCTCATAGGTTTGGCTTAATCTAATTTGAATCTTTTAAGTAGTTCTCTGACATACTTTGATTGATGTATAAATGTCTTATCCTCTGTTTGCTTGATTTGAAGTCCAAGAAAAAAATTTGAGTTCTCCCATAATGCTCATTTCAAATTCTTTCTGCATTAAGCTTGAAAAATCCTTTCAAAGAATTTCATTAGTAGCGCCAAATATAATATCATCAACATAAATTTGCACTATAATAAATTCATTTGAATAATCTTTATGGAATAGAGTAGTGTCCACTTTTCCTCTTTGAAAACCATTTTCTAAAAAAAAAAGAACTTAGACGCTCATACCATGCTCTAGGAGCTTGTTTGAGACCGTACAAAGCCTTATTTAATTTGTAAACATGTTGTGGAAAGTCAACACTCTCAAACCCAGGGGTTGTTCCACATAGACTTCTTCTTTAATGAATCTATTAAGGAATGCACTTTTAACATCCATTTGAAATAATTTAATGTTATTATAAGTAGCGAAAGCAAGCAAAATACGTATGGCTTCTAAACGGGTAACAGGTGCATAAGTTTCAGTAAAGTTAATACCTTCTTGTTGGGAGTAACCTTTGGCCACGAGTTTAGCCTTGTTTCTAACAACCTTACCTTGTTCATCAAGTTTGTTTTTGAAGACCCACTTTACTCCTATCACAACTTTTTTTGTGGGTGGTTCTACTAGCATCCAAACCTCATTTTTCTTAAATTGATCTAGTTCTTCTCGCATGGCTTCTATCCAACTTTCATCTTCTAGTGCCTCATTTATATTCTTTGGTTCAATTTGTGAAATCATAGCTGTTTGATCTTTGACTTTTGATCGTGTAGTAACTCCTTCATTAGGATCACCAATTATGGCGTTAGTTGGATGATTTTTAATCAAAGTGGAATTTCTTCCTGTAGGTTCTCTTTTCTCTTCCTTTGGTGCGTCCAAAGCTCTTGATGGAATGTCTAATGTTTGACTAGTTGATGCTGGAAGATTTTCCTGTAGTTCCTGCAAATTAAAATCAAGAAAATTGTCCTGCTCTAATAAACTTTTATCAGGCTTGAAGTCATTAAATCTCACATGAATAGATTATTCCACCAGAGACGTTCTAGAGTTATATACTCTATATGCCTTAGATGATTCTGAATATCCAAGTAAGATTCCTTCATCACTTTTAGAGTCAAATTTTCCAAGACTATCTTTATTATTCATAATGAAACATTGTACTCCAAAAGGATGAAAATAAGATATGTTGGATCTTTTATTTTTCCACAATTCATAGGGAGTCTTTTTTATCAAGGGTCTTATGTAAATTCTGTTTTGTAAATAACAAGCAGTATTAATTGCTTCTGCCCATAAGTGTTTAGGAGTGGAGTTAGCATTAAGCATCGTCCGAGCCATTTCTTGTAAAGATCTATTCTTCCTCTAAACAACACCATTTTGTTGTGGTGTCCTTGGAGTAGAAAAGTTATAGTTAATACCATTATTTTCGCAAAAGACTCAAAAGTTTTCATTTTTAAATTCTCTTCTATGATCACTTCTGATAGCTACAATTGATATGCCTTTCTCATTTTGAACTTGTTTTAAAAATTTACAAAAGACTTTGAAAGACTCATCCTTGTGATTCACAAATTTAACCCATGTCCATCTTGAATAATCATCAACAATAACAAGACCATATCTTTTGCCACTAATAGACGCAGTTCTAGTGGGTCCAAAAAGATCTAAGTGTATCAATTCAAGAGGTCTTTGAGTGGAAACTTCATCCTTACTTTTAAAAGAGCTTTTGACTTGTTTCCCCTTGACACATGACTCACAAAGAAGATT
>Ga0209489_109599_pt1 | contig 11834 bp, 4 predicted proteins | sample SiratrowhiteBW_FD_187527 | JGI IMG/M metagenome (GOLD analysis project Ga0209489, IMG submission 187527) | Root nodule microbial communities of legume samples collected from California, USA - Siratro white BW (SPAdes) (version 2) | ecosystem: Host-associated > Plants > Roots > Nodule | place: USA... | reverse complement strand
TCATTAGTGTTATAATCTGAAAAAAAAAAAAAAACTTGTTCTTCCCTCTATCAAAACATTCTCAAAATGAATATTTTTTTTAAAAAAATATGATAAAATATTTGATGAGATGAATATAAAATTAAAATATATTATTATATAAACAAAATCTTAAATGATACTTCAACATAGGAATTAAAGCAAACTATTTCCTTTTTTTTTTTTTAAATTACGAGAACTGAAGATTAGTTTTAAAATTTGTGTGATAAAAAACTTACATTGAAATATTAAAATTACATTTAAATATAAAATTTAATAAAATAGCCATCCAATACTATATTCATCAAAATTACTTCTGTTTTAAATAGTTCTTTAACTCAAAATTACTTTTAATATTTTCAACCCTAAATGATCTATGAATTTACTCCTCTACCGTGTGGGTATAGTACCGAGTTTTGACATATTGAATTAATTATAATTATTTATTGAGAATTTAAGATTTTATTTCTTCAGAATATGAGATGTATTTTTTTTTTAAAACTACGATTACTGAATTAACAGTTTAAATTGTAATAAAACATATGCCTAGATTCATGTAGAAAATAGGCGTAAATAGAGTGTAACTTTACTAAAATCTTGAGTCTTAAATTATCGATTATCTATTAACAGTTATCATTTCGTACTTTATTTATTTAAACTTTATCTACATTATAAACAATTTTTATAAAATAAGTGTAATAAAAAAGTAAACATGTGCAGAAATAATTTATATAGATAATTGTTAACTAATAATTATTATTTTACGTGTTTTGAAAATGCGCATTAATTTATGGAGGCTGAACCTTCTAGAAGAGGGTACTTAACTGCGGGATGATAGTAATTACGCATGAAACTTGGTGGGCTTTCCGTGTTTGAATTTTGTCAGACACGTTTGGGAGTAGCAACAAATATTGTTATAAATTAAGTTTCCCCTTTTTTTAATAAAAAAATAACGAAACTGCATTAATTCCAAATTAAGTGTGTCTATCTTTTAGCTAATGAAACTTCTGCTTGTGTGACAGATCTCTTAAAACAAAAAAAATCATTTATAAACTTAATTAACTCATCAAATTATCTGATTAAATGGAGGCTAAGTATTTATAATTGGTTAGATGAACCATAAAGTTTACTTATTCATACATAATAAAGTTAAAGTGTCAATTGTCCAAAAATATACATCCATGAAGTAAATACAATTTGCTTAAAAAAATATTAAAAGATGGAGAGAAGTTGAGTTTATGATTTTCAATTTTCTTGTGATGATAAATGACACATAAATAATGTAGTGTACATTAAAAAATGCATCAATTTGGAAGCCATCAAATTATATATCAAGTTGAACACTGGTGATTTCCCCCTAAATATTACCTAATTAATTGATGTCATCCGTGTGACTTGTGAATAAATTAATTAGTTTTCTAATATTATTAAAATGGCATTTTTTAATGTAACGTTTAGTTAATGAGCCAAATAAAATCAGATATATATACCATCACATTTCTATGAGAATACAAAAATATTCTTATATTGCTAATTAATAAAAATATGACAGTATGATAATTTTGTTTAATTTTATTATTACCTCAATGTCTTGTTTGAATGAGGAATAGTATAGATAAAAATATAGAAATGATTGGAATAATGGAAATATATAAGTACAAATAAAGGGAAGCGGATTTTTTTTTCCTCTAGCTTGGATGAATGAAAAAAATAATGATGATAAATCAGTAAATTATATATTTAAAAAAATAATCAAAATATTTTTTTATTTAATATAAATTGTTTATTATTTTTAAAATTAAAACATATAATTAAAAAAAAATAAGATAGGTCATTTCCCTCTCATTAGAGTATATATTCTGGTAATATTTCAATCTCTTTCTTTTTCCTTTCACTATATTTCAACCCTTTACTCGGTTAGGGAGAATAAGTTTTTTTTTTTTTTTTTTTTTTATAAATTATTTTTTAATTTTTTTGTTTTTTTTTTATTTTTTTTAATAAAATTTTTTATTATTTTTTTTTTTTTTTTTTTTTTTTAAAAAATTAGTTTAAACTTTTGCAGTGGTCCCTTCACTTTTTTAAAATAAGTTTTGTCGACTATTTTTTTTTTATTTTTATTTTTTACAAATAATTCACCTATTTTTTGTCAACATAAAACTTCTTCCGCTATCAATTAATTTCAAATCATGTATTCATAGGATTCTCTCTTAAGGTGAATTGCTATAAAAATGAACAAACTTAACATATATGAAGTTGTGTAATTAGAGAAGGGTGATTTACATATCAATAGATATTATAATTGTATTTGTTATCTCATTAAATGCAGGAAGTACTTTTGGAAAGAAATGTATGTAAATGTTTACTTTTTGAAATAGATATTAAATATGTGTTGCTGAAATTCAAATAACAGAAATGGAGAATTAGGAAGAGTGGGAAAGATGATTAGGACGTAGTAGAGTGGAACAAGAAAAGGAATCAGAAAAAGTGGAAGAGAAGCCATAGACTTGGTGCCTGGGTTCACATGCAAACGTTTAAAGGACGGTCAACAGCGAAGAAAACTAAGAAGAACCTCATCAATAATATGTAACAATTCAAGTCAATGGGTTATTATTAGGGTCAATAAGAGAAAAATGCAAATCCTTCCTTATCAACTTGCCTTTTCTTTATGCATTACTTCCACATTGACCACTGCATGAAATTCTCCTTCATATTCAACCCACATATTTCTTTCTTATTTTACCTCAATTCTTGTCTCTAACCACAATTTATCCAAAAAATATTAAATTAGAAAAAACTTTTATTATTATTTGTTTAAGAAATAAAAGAAGGTTTCTTCTTTATCTGCGGAATGCGCGTGGCTTAAATACAGACAACATGGAAATGAGGAAACTGTACGAGACTGTTTTCTCGTCCTCATTTTCGTGCCACTTTCCTCGCAACAAATAATAATAAAAGTCTGCAACTCTCTCATATATTATTATCTTACTATATACTATATATACATATATAAGTTCCGTGTCTCATTCTCTTATATCCAAATAAACTAATCTATCTCACCATTCGTTTTACCTCAACCAATCTCATTCCCTATGTCCCTTAATTCAGAAGCAAATCTTTCTTCCATGGAACCAACTTGTGTCGACACTTCTCTCAACCTTAACGTTCCCTCTTCACACATAGACCTCGCGGTTAGTATATGCACACACACACACACACACATATATATATATACATATAATTATTTATTTATGCACACACATGCATACTGTAACGCCAACCATGATATAATATTATCCTTTTTGCCATTATCGGAAATTTTGTGAGCAGGGGGAATTTTTGGTGGAGGAGTTGAGGCGTCTAAATAGTGAGAACAAGAGGCTAACTGAGACGCTGAAACACGTATGCGAGAATTATGTTGCTTTGCAGAAACATTTAAGTGAGTTTCTGAAGAACGCAAATTTTGACAACGAAGAAACACCATCGCTGAAAAGAAAGGTCGAGAATGAGAGTTGTGCGAATCTGTTTGGCGTCAACGCCTATGCAGAGTGCAGCAGTGAGGAAGTGACGTTCAAAAGGCCTAAGCAAAGTACCACCCCAAAGGTTTCCAAAGTTTTTGTGCGGACAGATGCATCTGATACCAGCTTAGTAAGTTCCATCTTCAACGTCAAGTTTACAAGTAATTGTATTTGATCTTTTCAGATTCATCTACTACTGTTACTGTTTGAGTAATTATGTATATGCAAATATTAAGGCAATTCCCATCACAAATTTTGATGTGTAAAATAACTTGGTTCCTTTAGTTGATGAATATCATATAGACTATTAGGTATTTGGAGGTTGTAAGAACTAACTAAGGATCCTTAATATGTTTTTGGGTGTTGAAGTATGTGAGAGACGGATACCAGTGGAGAAAATATGGTCAAAAAGTGACCAGAGATAACCCCTCTCCTAGGGCTTACTTCAAGTGTTCCTATGCCCCAGGTTGTCCAGTGAAGAAGAAGGTAAGTACAGAACTACACTGTGAATAAAATCAATTAACTGTGTTGACTTTTGGTGAAGATTTAAGCATGAAGAAAGAAGAAAAAGGTTGATTTGTTTTCTGTAACTAATGATGAGCATGTTAATTAAATAATTAGGTTCAGAGAAGCGTGGAGGATCGAACTTTGTTGGTGACAACTTACGAAGGAGAGCACAACCATGGTCAACATCAAATGGAGATACCAGTGAATTCAGGGAAAAGTGAAAGCCCCGGTGGCAGTGGCTCACCGTCGTCGATGAATCGGAGTGGAGGTCCAATTGAAGCGGTGGAATTGGTCCAGTCAAGAGTGGTTGACATGAATGCGCAAAAGTCATGGATCCATCAGTTTTTAGTTCAACAAATGGCTACTTCTTTGACCAGAGATCCTAATTTCACAGCGGCACTTGCTTCTGCCATCTCAGGAAGAATTCTAGATGATACTTCTATCCCAAAACGTTGAATTAATTCTCATATGTATGTATGTATTTCAACTAAACATATTGGTTGTGTATATTTAAACTATTGCCCATCAATTTTCCTTTTCGAAAATATATATGTCTTTCAAAATATATTTTTCTTTTATAACATTATATAAGATACAAGTATCACTATATATATGTATAGAATTTTTATGTGATAGAAATATAATGTTATGACAAATAAAAGCATTCCATGATTTTCAAATTTTAGATTTTATGATTGTAAAAGCAAGTATTACATAATTTCGTGATGCAATATAATGATTCATTACAAAGTAAGATATATAGAAAATATGATAGAAAAATGTATTGAGAGATATAAAGGGAGAGAGACACTACACTTGGTGTCTTAGACAATGTAATCTTAGATTGTGTATGTCTTTAATAATGTGTGGATAAGTGTGAGCTTAAGTTTTATATAAAATAAAAATAAAAAATTAAATAACATATAAGAATTTTTTTTTTATAAATTTAATATTTTAAAGTTTTTGAATGTAATATTATTTTTTTATATGAGACACTCTTGTTTCATTCTTATTTCTTCTTTTTAATATTTTTTCTTTCAATTTTTTCAAAACATAAATTATGTTGTAATAGTATAAAAATTAAATAATTATATATTCATGATGTAAAACTGTATGTTTAAAATAATAATACAATAGCTAAATATTACATCCCGAAACAGGACTCAACAATATGTAAATCCTTATACATTAAAAACTGTTATAAACAAAAGAGTAGTATAAAATATGTCTATATTGTTATAGAACAATCAATATATATATATACAACCAGTATAAAGCGTTTTCATTATCATTCAATTATAAATAATTTTGTATCATAAAATTATTAAAAATTATACTTGTTTTCAAAATTATTGAAAGAAAACAGCTCATGAATCACTTTAAGTAACTTATTTTACTAAATATAATATCAGTTCCTTTTATTGTATTTTACAGAGCGGAAAGATTTGCACAACTTAGAAGTTCTTCACCTAATAAACCGCCTTTATGTTTTCTTTGTTTCTATTCGTTTTTTTTTTAATATCGTCACTCAAATATTTATATAAAAAGATATATCTATTTACTTTTAACTCTTCATTTAAAAAACATTTATTTATATTACTTTGTTGCAGTTAATGCATATTAAGATGATAAGAGAGGTAAGTTCGGCTTATTTAAGTTTGTCCTTCTAAAAACAACGTTGAAATCTGTACTTATTCTTTTAGAAAGTTAATTAACTAATTTATCTAATTTGATAAATTTTGTATATCTAAAATTACTCCATTAAAATCAATAATTGACATTTAATTTATAAATGTTCATCAATTACATTATATTACTGTGACATATTTACACTTATCAATAATATAACACAAAATTGTAATATTTTAAATTATATAAAGATAGATAATAACTCTTTTCCATCAATAATAATAATAATAACAAAAAAACTAGCAGGTTAATCTGGTTATAGGATAGACCAATCCATCGAACCTAGTCCATTTTATGACCTTATAATAAGTTTTTGTCTTCAAAATCTATGTAAAATATTTTGTTGGATAACCTCTAATCTTTTAATAATTCTTTATTAGAAAAAATATAAAATTCAAAAAAATAATTAAAACACCGCGTGAATGACACTATTCTAATCTAATTTTCAATCTCGAATTAAAATTTTTGAACATTAAAAAATTGGGTTCCAGTGGTCCATACAAAATGTTCTAAAGCAATAAAAAAGTCTAACTTGAAGATGTGCTAAAGTTTAGCACAAGTCTACAGAAAGTAATTTGGCTGCATAAATATGACAGCATGCAGTAGACGCAGCCACCAAAATGAAAGATCATGACCACACCAGATTGACAAGTTGTAGCCCAAATTGCTCTAAAATCAGAACACAACTGTGTTACACCACATGATGCTTGGTGTAAATGCTAGCTAAAGTTGTTGTTAGACAGGTAAACTACAAAAATATCCAAGAAAATTTGAACAAGTGTGATACATTAGACCACTTTCAAAGTCAGATCCTGATCACAATTGCATGTGAGGGTGAGGACCAACTCACACGTCTTTTTATCTTTTATGAAAGTAAAAATTGATGGATTTTCATTTAATCCAACGGTATACTTTTGACTTCACACTTCAATTCTTCCCACGAGGAGGTTTGTGTCTTCTATTTTGTTCTATATTTCAAACTTTATTTGTGTCCTCTATTGACAGATAGTTTCTTTCGTATTGAAGGAGGGTTCTGCATTGCTGTTATACAGATTTCCTTTGTTTCAGGAAGAAGGGTCACTATAGGTTTATCCTGTTGTAAGAGATTTGTGTGGTTTATTTGTAAAAGTATTTTTTTGAACATGAATCGGGTAGGGCTAACTTGTAAGGACACTCTAACGTTCCTTCAAGTAAGTAATGAGTATAGGGCTAGTAAAGTGGTATCAGTGGAGATACTTCATCTAATTATAAGAAAGGTTATAAACTTAGTTACTGTTTATCAAGTTTACAATTATTATAATAAAAAAATCCTTATTCAAATGAGAAATTAATGGAGGGTAAAGAAGGGAAGGGTTGGTTATCTTTTTTTTTTTTTATATAAAAATCAAATAATATTATAATGAAATATTTATTTGATTTTTATAAGCAGGCCTTGGTCGGTCAACACACAAGTGCTCAAAGCAAAAGTATACCTTTAGAAAAAATATTAACACCTAGTAAGAAGAAAAAAAGGTGAGAATGATAAATAATATAATATCATATGAAAAGAAAATCAATAAAATTATATATATTAATTAGATATATAAAATATACTTTGTTAATCAATAATCATTACCTGTATATTTAATGAATTTTTTCCTTATAAGCCAAACTTTGCTTTAATTAAGTATACAATCATGACTACCAATACTTTCAATTAAAGAAACTACATAAGCGCGAAAGTCAGTAATGTCAAGAATTAAAATGACTTATAATCACTAATTTGAAAGACTAAAACACTAAAAGCTAATTTGTCATTTTATTCAGTAGCTTGAGATGAGATTGAATTGCACCTATCTCTAGCCCACAGATATTCACATCAAACAGCAACAATGAGTAGTTTTTTATGTTTTTGGAATCTCTTTTGATTTTGTCTATAAAGAATGACTTTTGGTACTTTAGAACAAAGCACTAAGTATATAAAGTGCCAAATAAGCCCATACATGCTTTTTGGTCTTACTATTTTACTAAAGGAGTGGTGTGAGACCAAGTAAAAAGCGTGTGAAGTGCATATGTTGAAATGGAAGTGCTTCGAAGTGACATGGAGGGACCATTAGATATGGGAAGGTTAAAATTAAAGGCATGCATGAATTTGGCAGCTAAATTGGACGTGCGTTACAAGGTGCAGATCTTTCTTCTGAATTTGTTTTATTATAGCTGAATTTGATCACATCCTGGCTTTAACTTAACCTAAATTCCTAATGTGTCGGATTGCAAGTCTTTAACGTGTGTATACCACAATCTTTATGACAAAAGTGTGAAAGTTATTATATTTATTCTCACAAAAGAGAGTTATAAGAAAAAAATTATCTTACATAGTGTAGATTGACATAATTTCTAATCCATATATATAGGTTTCTAATATATTTATTTTGTGAATGAGATTAATATTTAATATGGATCTTCAACAATTTAATACTTATTTTCGACATATTAATCTAAATTTTTGTTAGAAAACAGAAAAGAAGTATTACTCTTACGACTGTAAATTATTAGTAAATAAATATTGACTTGAAACAAAGTTTGTATAAGAGTACATACAAAACTCAAGTCGTATAAGTGCAATAGTCACTATTTACATTTTTCTACAACAACATGATTAAAGCATTTCGTTAAAAAAAATACTTAATTTGACCTAAATTGACTTTATTTGAAATCATTAGATGAATTTAGATTTATATTTTAATTTTTTTTATTGACAACAAAGAATTTATAAAATAGGATTAATAAGGTTACTCCAACCTATACACAAAAATACAACTAGTATTATTAACAATAAGCACTGTCACGATATATCCAACAATAAAAACTGGACAAAGTTCATAAAATCAAAGACCTAACCATCCTAAATAAGAACCTAAAGTAAAATAAAAAAAATTCTACAAAACAGAATCCAAGATAACAAAATATGAGCTATTACAAACTCATCCGCAGCCAACAAGTACATATAAAATGAACAATCTAAAATCCATATATCTACAAGGTACTTCAACATCGAAACAACATGAAAAGGGAGCTACCACACGATCAAGCCTCAATTATTCTTACACAGTCAAGCCCCTTGTTGAAAATTCCTGCAACAAAACCACAAAGCTAGCAATTTGAACTGGAAAGCAATAATTGTCAAATTACTGTACACATATAACAATTAACTCTCAATCTAACTATATTATCCACTCAACCCAATAATAGTTAACACATCATTCTAATGTATAACATTGGGTCTAAACACCAATATGAGTAACAAAACCTAGCTTTCTCAAATTTGGCTTTGATAACAGTCCAAGTTTTCACCTGAATGAGTGTAAATACTTCAAGTTTTCACTTCAATGAGTGTAAATACCTCAAGAACATCACACTGTCTATTCTTAAATATTATCTCACTCCTATATTTCTAAATTTTATCTCATTCCTATATTTCTAAATTGATCAAATAACGGTAACTCATAATATGTCTTTCACACTTGATCCTTTTTTCCAACCCCTAACAAAGAATATTCTAAGAAATGCTCACTAGCCCTACAATAATGCACACTATGTATCCCAAACTATGAATGACACCAATTCCAAATTTGGGTCAAAACAGAACAAGAAAAGAATAAGTGACACATTCTCTAAAGATCTATTACACTGAATACCTACTCTTACCAACCTATCTCTTGTTGACAGTGTATCAAGAAACTCTCCAACCAAATTGTTTTGAAACAAGAATCTCCTTTATTCTCCACAGTTTGCGGAAAACTAGACTGCCTTCCTCTTGGACTACTGAAGCAACTTTATTATAAACATCTTATGACAGTGTGAAAACCACTAAATTTACCTCTCCATGCCCATACATCTTGAGTATCTTTCTTAGGTTGACATTGCTGAATTTTACCTAATATATCCTCTACCAAAGATTTTTCTCTAACAAACCACTCCCTTTTCCACTTTAAAGCCCACTCCCACCCTAAATCCTTTCATTCTCCACACTATTCCAAGAAGCAGTTTTTCTAAACAAAATTAAAATACAACCTGGGGTATGCTTTCTTAGATGATTTTTTTCCTACCCAATAGTCTTCCCAAAAAAGAATTTAGAAGCACCGTCTAAGGATCTCCAAGACCCGTATTTAGATGCTATCACCTCCCACAGACCATTTTCTTCCATTCCCAACTTTCATTTCCTTTTCCAAATCCTTAGATTTACTAAACGAAACTGAATCTTTCGTAGCCTGAGTTTTACATTCATATATATATATATATATATATATATATATAAAGAGTGAAAGATAAGGAGCAAGGTAGTGAATAGATAATTGAAAAAAAAAATGAAAGTAATTGGTTAAAAGTGAAATGTAATAATATTATGGGTTTGTTTAGTTTTTTATAAAGACTTTATTAAAGTTTTAATTTCCATGATATAGGATGTTTCGGTTTTAGTACCTATTTTAATTTTTTCTTATTTTTTTTGTTTACAATATTATTTTTCTTCGTTAACTCTAACAGTGATCATATGATATCCCAGTAAAAATGTCAAATTAGTAATGGTGACGTCTTAAAAGATTATGAAATTATATGAGGATTAAGATAAAAAGTATGCTCATTATGTTGATTTTAAAAGGTAGATTTGTGATTTCTTGGATGAATTATATATTGTAGGGATGTCCTTGACTAGATAAAATTGAATAGTTAAATTTAGGTAGTAAATTTTTGTATTTAATTTAACATGTTTTATTAGTTTTTTCGAGTAAATTCATCAATTTACTTATGAATCGACTAAATAATATAATATATAAAAGTAACTATAATAAACCACTGTTTCTATTATAAAACTTTAATAAAGTAATTGAATATAGGAGATGGGCCCAACTCTTTAGGTCCATTATTATGTCTATAAATATAAGTAATTGAGTATAGGAGATGGGCCCAACTCTTTAGGTCCATTATTATGTCTATAAATATAGGTTTGATCAGGTATTTTATTCTAGACTGACTTAAGCGTCGGAGGATTTTGGAGCAGAGGAGCGAGAAGACATTGTGGAGGATTTTGGAGCAGAGGAACGAGAAGATATTGTTGTTGAGAAGTGAGAAGACATTGTTGTTGTTGGAGTCGGTCTCTTACATCAGGAGCGAGAAAACATTGTTGTTGTTAGAACTAACCGATCTATTGCAAGAATATTATAAGTACAGGTTTGATCACGACATAAAAGGTACTTCTAAACTCTGACCTATATATCCTATACACTCTAATCCTAAACTGAGTGTCTTCAAGACTCTCTCTCAGAATGGTAATGACAAACAACCGACAGAATTGGTTCTTTATTATTTTTATTTTTGATATATTCTGCTTGAAGGTTCCCTCGTCAACCCTATAATACATCTTTTATTTCTGAAAAATTTTAGAACAACTTTATCGACATCCAATCAAACAATTTTTCTTATTCTTTAGGGCCTTGCTTTCACTGCAAACCTGCAATATGTGTATATAAAGAAAGTTGTTTCCTTAGCCTTGGTTGCTTCTTGAAACACCATCACTTCTCCCTAATTATCTTTTTAAAAATTAAAATATAAATTAGTGTTCTTTTTATATTTTTTATATTGAGAGCAAAATCGTTGTTACTACGGAAACACAAAATTACTGTTGGCAACCACTTTTTTTCTTGTAACATTAATTTTTTTTTAAAGTGATTATATATATATATATATATATATATATATATATATATATATATATATATATATATATATATAGCCACTTCAAATTTTTTCCAAACCTAAAACTTCTTAGATTTCTCTCATTTTAATTATCAACTTCTTAGAAATAACAAGTTAAAAATAGATGGAAGTTGAAAGAAGTATAAATTTTTTGGCAAAGTTTCCTTGAAGACAAAAAAACTAGTTAGTGGGCCGATGAAAGCGCTTTTTACGAAAGTTAATACTTATTTTAACATTACAATTCAGTTAGTCAAATTTTCTTTTAATTAAATCTTGAAAGAATTTTTATTATTAAAATCCTAAATTTTAAACATTAAACTTATATATATATATATATATATATATATATATATATATATATATTTTATATAG
>Ga0209489_109598_pt1 | contig 11837 bp, 10 predicted proteins | sample SiratrowhiteBW_FD_187527 | JGI IMG/M metagenome (GOLD analysis project Ga0209489, IMG submission 187527) | Root nodule microbial communities of legume samples collected from California, USA - Siratro white BW (SPAdes) (version 2) | ecosystem: Host-associated > Plants > Roots > Nodule | place... | reverse complement strand
TATACATGTATATATTGATCATGAATGGAATAAGATGGGACAAGGGAAAATTATTCTCTAATATGGTATCAAGCCTATAACCATCCACCACATACTTTGTTCTTTTCTTTTCTCCACCGAGCCCATTCCTACCCTTTTCAAATGCTGGCAACTACTCCACATCCAAATCTACTTTCCATCCCGCTTTTTCTGTCTCAAACATTAAAAACCACATTCAAATCACCCTAGAAATGGAGAATGTCCATTACGACTCATGGGCAGAGTTGTTCTTCAATGCAGCCAATGCCTTTGATGTCGCCGATCACATTATTCCTCTTGCAGATGCCACTGTTACGAGAGATGCACAATGGTCCCGGCTCGATGCAATCGTGAAACAATGGATTTATAGCACGATATCCGTTGATCTCCTACATACGATTCTAAAACCTGGTGCCACCGCTCAAGAAGCATGGAATCGCTTGAAGGACATCTTTCACGACAATAAAAACTCTAGAGTCGTATATCTAGAACAACAATTCTCCCAAATCCACATGGATAATTATCCAAATGCGTCGTCCTATTGCCAAGCATTGAAACTGATAGTCGAACAACTCAGCAATGTTGGGGCTCCGGTCAGTGAGGATCGCCTGGTCCTCCGCCTTGTGACAGGCCTCTCAAGTGCATACGATAGTCTTGCCACCATCATTCAACAATTAGATCCGCTGCCATCCTTTTACAAAGCAAGATCTATGCTCAGACTTGAAGAAACCCGTCGTCATAAAAACACTGGTGCCGAGTCTGCCCTCCTCCACACACAGTCTGATGTTTCTTCTGCCACTCCAAATCGGTCTTCTGATGCTACACCTTCTCGCTATAACAACCGCAACACCGGAGGTTGTGGAAGGCAATCTCGTGGCAAGGGCAACAATAATAATCAAGGTAACTCTTACAAGAATTCCTTTGCCAATAACAAAAATAACTCTGGCACAAATAACAGACAAGGAAGTCAGCCTGCTTCCTGGATATTGGGTCCTTTTACGCCTCCCTCTTGGCCACAACAGTCATCTTGGAACCCACCACCATGTCCATACCCTACCACGGGCTGGGTTCCTTCTGCTACTGGTCGTGGTACTGGTGTTTTGGGACCAAGACCACACGCTTTTCTTGTCCAAAATCAGACTCTTGGTGCACCGCCAGGGACAATTGTACCCACTGACATCGCAGCCACTATGTAGACCATGTCTCTTCAACAGCCTGACGACAATTGGTACATGGATACAGGGGCATCCTCCCATATGACGTCGAATGCAGGTACCCTCTCTTCTTATTTTAATTTGAGCACCAATAATAAAGTTATCGTTGGCAATGGTACTGAAATTCCAATTCTTGGCTGTGGAGTAAAACAACTTCAACCTCCCTTGCCACCCTTAATGTTAAACAATGTTCTCCATGCCCCACATATTATTAAAAACCTTGTTTCAGTTAGGAAATTCACTTCTGATAATAACGTATCTGTTGACTTTGACCGTTTTGGTTTTACTATAAAGGATATGCAGACAGGGAAGCCACTTATGAGGCAAAATAGTTTGGGCGAACTCTACCCTCTCCTACCCACGCACCAAACACAGACTTCAGCACCTCAAGCTCTCACGACCGTTTCCGCTTCTACTTGGCACAACCGCTTGGGCCATCCAGGCCCAACTATTGTTAGTGTTCTTCGTAATAATAATTTTATTTCATGTCGTTCAGTTTCTACCAAGTTTTGTCATTCATGTCAGTTGGGTAAACATACAAAACTACCATTTTCTTTATCTACTTCTTCTACATGTTATCCTTTTGATATCGTCCACAGTGATTTATGGACCTCTCCTGTTGTTAGCAATATGGGTTATCGTTTTTATGTGTTATTTCTTGATGATTTTACCAACTTTCTTTGGACTTTTCCCATCAAACACAAGTCGGAAGTTTTTAATATTTTCACTAAATTTCACACACTTATTACAACCGAATTTAATTGCCGTATTAAAAATCTTCAATGCAACAACGGTCGAGAGTACGATAATTCATCATTTCATGAATTTTTCCAAAAACACGACATGACCTTTAGATTTTCCTGTCCTCACACCTCCCCACAAAATGGCAAAGCCAAACGTAAAATTAGAACAATCAACAACACCATAAGAACCCTCTTGCTTCACGCCAACATCCCTCCTTCAAAATGGCACTACGCCCTCTCTATGGCAACCTATTTACACAATATCCTTCCCAGTAAGTCAAATAAATTTGTGTCTCCCACTTCTTCCCTCTACCTCCGACACCCGGACTACAATTCACTAAAAATCTTTGGTTGCCTATGCTATCCACATCTACCGTCATCAACAACTCACAAACTCGATGCACGTTCCACTCCCTGTGTCTTCCTCGGCTATCCATCACATCATCGTGGCTTCCTCTGTCTCGACATCTCCTCTCGTAAGATTATCACGGCCCGTCATGTAACCTTCAATGAATCAATCTTTCCCTTATCACATGACCCCCCTACACCAGCCTCCTCTTACTCCATTTTAGACAGCAACCCCTCCCCGTATATGACACACTTTATCAACTCTCCGCTCGCATCTAACGACCAAACAATGCCACCTCCTCCTTCACCTACTACATCACCCACTATTTCTCCTATAGTTCAACAGGTAACCACACCCCAACCCACACATCAAACTGTGGCCGCATCACCTGTCCCCTCTCCCCCAATGAGAACATGAGCACAACATGGCGTTTACAAACCTAAAGCCATTTTTGACCTCTCCATCACCACCTCAGTTTCACCAATTCCCAAAAGCCTAATATCCGCACTCCATGATAAGAATTGGAAACAGGCTATGACCGACGAATTTGATGATCTTATTAAGAATAAGACTTGGGTCTTGGTTCCCCGTCCTCCTGATGTTAATATTACTCGGTGTATTTGGCTGTTTAAACACAAATATAAATCTAACGGTGATTTGGAGCGGTATAAGGCTTGTCTTGTTGTCAATGGCAGGTCTCAAGAGGTGGGTATCGACTGTGACGAAACTTTCAGTCCAGTGGTGAAACCAGCTACTATTCGTGTGGTACTAAGCATTGCCGTGTCAAAGAATTGATCCATTCATCAACTTGATGTGAAGAATGCTTTTCTCCATGGGCACCTTTCTGAAACTGTCTACATGCATCAGCCTCCTGGATTTCGTGATCGCAATAATTCGGATCATGTCTGTCTTCTAAAGAAATCTCTATATGGCCTTAAACAAGCCCCACGAGCATGGTACCAACGGTTTGCATCTTTTCTCTCCACCATCGGCTTTGTTAATAGCAAGTCCGACCACTCTCTGTTTATCTATACTCATGGTCACGACACAGCATATATTCTTCTCTATGTTGATGATATCATTCTCACTACATCCTCACACTCTCTTCGTGACACTATTATTGTTGCTCTTCGGTCTGAATTCTCCATGACGGATCTGGGCCCTTTGAATTACTTCCTAGGCGTATCAGCTAAACGTCATTCTGGTAGGTTATTCTTGCACCAATCCAAGTATGCCGAAGACATAATCTCTCGTGCTAAAATGGTCAATTGTAAACCTGCACTCACACCGGTAGATACCAAATCCAAATTAAGTGCAACTTCTGGTGAAAAATTTGCTGATCCCACACTCTACCGTTCACTTGCTGGTGCTCTCCAATATCTTACATTTACTAGACCGGACATCTCCTACGCTGTTCAACAGATTTGTCTCTATATGCATGATCCACGAACATCGCATTTTGCAACCCTAAAACACATTATACGATACATTCAAGGGACAAAAGAATTCGGCCTACATCTTTCACCTTCGACTGTCACCAACTTGAGTGCTTATAGTGACGCTGATTGGGGTGGCTGCCCGATACCCATCGATCTACCTCGGGCTACTGTGTATACTTGGGTGCCAATCTCATCTCCTGGTCTGCCAAACGACAGGCAACATTATCCCACTCTAGTGCAGAGGCCGAGTATCGCGGTGTTGCTAACACCGTTGCTGAGTCCTGCTGGCTTCGAAACTTGCTACTTGAACTTCACTGCCCCATTTCAAAAGCAACTGTGGTCTATTGTGACAACGTAAGTGCCATATACCTCTCGGGAAACCCCGTGAATCATCAACATACCAAACATATCGAGATGGATATTCACTTCGTTCGCGAAAAAGTTGCACTTGGACAAGTTCATGTTTTACACGTACCTACACGATACCAATATGCAGACATCTTTACTAAAGGCCTATCAAAACCGTTGTTCGATGATTTTCGCTCCAGCCTCGGCATCTGTCCTCCTCCCGCTTCGACTGAGGGGGTGTATTAGACTATACGTATATATGTCCACATTCATTGTAATAATTAACTTGATATTATCCATAATCAGCGTGATACTATGCCAAGTCTTAAGCAAAAATATTTCAATTAGTTACTACAAAATCAGGTAACAGATGATATTATACATGTATATATTGATCCTGAATGGAATAAGATGGGACAAGGGGAAATTATTCTCTAATAATTTTCATCAGATTCTTATACGCGTTATGGATCGACAGAAAAACAACCTTCAGAGCGCACTAAAAGCCATTATGAATGGCTTGTGATGCCATTTGGTCTCACCAATGCCCTTGCTACATTTTAGGCCTTGATCAATGTTGTGTTCAAATCATATCTACGAAAATTTGTGCTCGTTTTCTGTGATAATATATTGGTTTATAGTCCTTCCTAGCACCAACACATGCAAAATATTTGGAATCAGTACTGCAATTACTCATTAAGGAGCCACTTTATATGAAACTGTCAAAGTGTTCATTTGGAACGTCAGAAATTAACTATCTTGACCATACAATTTTGGGAGACGGTGTTAACATGGATAAGCTTAAGGTGCAGACTATCCGGGAATAGCCACTGCCACAAAATCTCAAGCAATTAAGAGGCTTTTTAGGCGTCACATGATACTTCATGTGCTTCATTAAGAACTATGCTACCATAACAATACCTCTTACCAATTTGCTGAAAAAGGATGCCTTCCAATAGAATGAATCAACAAAGGAAGCCTTCAACAATTAAAAACTACAATGACTTCTCAACTAGTCATTGCTTTGCCTAATTTCATACTACCTTTTAAAATTGACACGGATGCATCGACACACAAATTGAGACAAGATAAGCATCCAATTACTTACTTTTCAAAAAAGTCATCTCCAACGATGTAAAACCAATCTATCTATACTCGAGAATTGTTTACTATCACAGAAACTATTAATAAATTCCGGCACTACCTATTAGTGAGAAAAATTCATAATTCAAACATATCAACAGATCCTATAGTCATTGCTCAGCCACTATTTCACACTGCACGCACTTAACTCCTCACTCACTATGTCGCACTCAGACAAAACATAGGCATCGTATCTCACTCCTCTCACGACATGACAGTCACTAGTACATACTAGGAAACCTCATATATTTATTCACAACTAGCGAAGGAGTAGCATCAGTATTATTTTATTTAGGTGAAACTGGTTGGTTAGTGGAGTCACATTAGACATAAAGAATAACTAAGTGATTAGGTGCTACTTGGGGTGTATCAAAAGATGTAGAAGGCTTTGTAATGAGAGGGTTGAATAATTGGTGTGCGTCTAGGGTTCAAGTCTTAGAATACGTAAGTCAACTATTTTACATTAATGTATAATTCTTGTTCTTATCATTATTTTTCTTTGATTAAATTCCATTATTCTGAAACTAAACTGCGGTTAACAAGTAGTCATGAATGGTTTATGACAATTAGTTTGTTGACTAACATTCAAAGGGACCGACATAATATATTATTGTGACTGAATTTATCACTGCCAGAATAAATTTAATATTTTAAATTTTGTAAGTTGTTATTGTGGTAGCTTTTTTTTTAACAGCCAAAATAAATTTTTTGTTATTTAAATTTTTTTGAACAACCATGATGCTGTTTATTTTTATTTTTATTTATTATTGTTTAGTGACTGAGGCAGAAACCAACATAACACTTTTATATTTTAATTGTAACATATGATTAGCAACTGACTCTGTGACTAAAACTTTTATCAAAAAAGGAAATGATTTTTTAAATATTTAATTAATTATAAATTATGTACTGATGATCTTGACAATGATTTTGTCAACTACAAAATTAGTCTCCTACTACCGGATGACCCTTAAGACATATAATACTTTAGACTACAAAATAAGATATATAATGCTTAAAACCACACCAACTAGTTGATGAGACAACAAAAATTAACAGCATCTCTTATGCTTAAGAATAACATTATTAATAGATTGTTGGTACAAGAAATATACTGGACTTAGTTTTGAGGTGTGAAACTAATTATTTATTGGTTTTACAATTTTTGCAGCCATCATGGTTCAATTGTTGTTTCAGTGACTAAGTTTTTTATTGAAAGAATTATTTTATGCTAGATGATAACATTTTGTAGTAAACAATGTATAGTTTTGCTTACAATATTAAATCAATTCAAACTAAATCATTGATTAAAAGTTCTAACACACATGTATACATACTTATATCAATATATATTTTTTTAAATTCGGCATTGATTTACATTAAGAAAACATTAAAATAAAAGTGGTCTAATTATGTTATTCAATTTTCAAAATATTTGATAGTTATAAGTTAGTAGGTAATTAATAAAAATATACATTTTATAAAAAGATTATTGAGAAGTATAAAAATGTTAAATTTGACGCTTTCGTGAATTGATGTGTTAAATCTGTGCAAATTTTTTTGTGATGCTAATAAAAGAGTTGTGTTATTTACGCAATAAATAATAATTTGTATAATACTGTTTTATTTACATCTATCTTTTTTTTTCCCTTCTCCTTCTCTGTTGTCAGTGCACAATTTGTTACAGTGACACAACTCAACTACATATTTTAATAGTTCAAAAGACAATCTACTTTTAGTTTATAATATACTGTGACGGGAGTACTATATAAAATAAAGACCCGGTTAAAAATAAAAATCGTAAAAATATTGTTTCTATGTGTGATATAAAAAAAAAATTAACAGACTTATGGATGCCATCTTTATATTGTATGCGTAATGAAGCAAGATATGTGGTTGCCATCTTTCCCTTCCCAGAGGCATCAATCCTCCAAAGTCAAGAACCTTATGTGCTCCATTGTCAAAATGAATGACGATTGCAGGGGAAAATGAATATAATGAACCTATTTATTCTCTTCCTTCGTGATAAAATAATTTTTTTTTAACAGTGAAGAATAAATTAATAAGAACACTTTAAAAATATGTTCTAATCTTATTATAAAGCACAGCTTTGAAAATATTTCAGAGATAAAATGAATAAAGTATGTGAAAAATATTTCAGAGATAAGCAATTAAATAAAATAAGTGAATGTACAAATAGTTGTTGGGAATCGGTTTAGAATGGAGAAGAGAATAAACCAAGTAAGCCACTTGATACAATAGGTAGAAGGAATCACTCTGAGAAAGGATAGGAAAAAGGAATATAATTGGGTGAGAATGCATAAAGGTACACTCTCAAGTCAACCTATAAAAACACTACAAAACAACCTCAGAAGGATGAAGAATTTTATTAGCTATTTTGAAAAGCTAAGGTTTAAATATCTGTAAAATATTTTGCACAGAGGATAATGTCAAAATAAAGTGGCCACAAGATACAATTTGATTCAGAAGAGAACAGTATTAGGAAGTAAGCTCTCCACCATGTGCCAATGTGAATTGATGAAATAACTTGTCACTTCCTTTTAGTCGTAGGGTAGTAAGTAGGGTATATGATATGTGACATAAGTGGATTGACATTAGTATAATACATCATAATCAATCAAAGCAACATTTTCAACAATTTAGCTTGTTCGAATTCAATAATAAAGGCAATAGAGTTTGGAAGCATATGTGAATAGGAATTATATAAAACATATATGGAAGCAAATGAACAAAATTGAGTACAGAAATGAGAAAGAAGTGTTGAGAAAGTATTCTGTCTGGTACAAATAAAAATTTGGGTCTAGAAAATTAATAAACATCTAATGTTAGTTTTTTTCATATTACAAGTGGTGTCTACCTAATTGTGTATAAAATCTATACAACAATGGAGGGTGTCATGGAGCATAAAGTATAGACAATTACATAGGTATCACTATTATGTTCATTATATATATAGAGCACAAAACAAAAAAAATAGGTATGTTATGTGAAATGTTAGGTTTGTTACATGTTATATGTGGTGTAAGGAAACGAGGTAAAGAAAAGACACACTATAATGCCTAATAGTTGTGCAAAATTGGTAGATAAATAAGAATAGGATTTTTGTGCAATCATGATGATTAGCGATGTAGGAATAAGATGGGTTAGACATAATGCTTGAAAGGATGTTGATCTATATCAGGGAATCAAATAGTAACATAGAATGTTGTGACCATAATTGATTATAAGTTATGAGTAGGAAAGCTAATTTTGTAGATACAAATAGGTGTATAGGTAAGCTAGACACATTATGCAAGGATAAAAAATCAAAATTGTTTTCCAAGTGCATTGCGGAGTATAATATATAATGGGCCTACATGATTTTATATAGATACGAAAGAAACTTGTTGGTTATAATGTGTAGGTGGATTAGTCATAGTGCTTGGTATGTTGCTTATGAATATAAAGTGATCAAATAATAACATTGTAAGCTGCAATTCTAATATGGTCACAAGTTGTGTAGGAAAAGTGTATGTCAGCAACATTTATGGAGGGACACAAAATCCTAAATCAATATCTTGAGGTATAGAATAAGATGAGGCAATAACACCCGCATAGAGATAACAGGGACAAATCATCTATGTGTAGATACAGTACATGGACAAATATATGAACATATCAACAGATGTAGTACCAAGTTGTTATAAGCAACATTGGAAGGAAACAATGATAGCAACATAAATATTTGTTTGGAACTCAAACACATGATCACTCTATCAGTAACCAACAAAAGGCTACCATATAACTGAAGGATTGTTTTGGCTAGAAGACCAAGTCTAGAAGTTTTATGGACAAATTCTGCAGTTAAGAGGTTTTGTAAGTGCATATATCACTTATGCAACATAACAGATTCAATAGAAGGAATGTGAATTACCAAATTCTAGTTAGCGAAACTGAGGCACTCTAATACCATCAATTAGGGACTACATAATTATTGTACAATGAACTATCAGAAACATGTCAAAGTAAAATATGTTCAAGGTAGAAGGAATGGTAAACAATAGGTTTTTGCACACTATAAACAGGGGGTCGGGTTGTATATCATGAAGTTAGGCAATTAACTTCTAAGGGATTGGTGTTTAAGCTTATAGTAGCTCATTACAACAGTTTTGGACCAGAATGCTCAAAATAAGATAACGTTTTTAGAATGATGAAGCAAGTAGGCCCACCTCCTACCTATGTTTTTAACTCGCTGGTATCAAATTAGGATGTTAGTTATGTTGTTCGCATATATATACCGGAAGGTTTCTGAGAAAGGTTCTGCTGTGTCTTTATGGGTGCAGGGTTTATTTGTGGAATGTTGAAATGCCAACACAACTGGAGAAACTATGATAAACTATGATAGCCTTAAGACAAAAGTCTTGCCACATACATACACATTGCAGACCAGTATTCTTGCATGATAGATTTGTACAACCTCTTATACTAGTTGTCGGATATTTAAATACGAGTTTAAATTTTACATTGATTAAAAATAAAAAAATTGAACAACATATAAAAAAGATTTACAAATTTATTATTTTAAAGTTTTGAGTTAAAAATAGTATTATTTCTTTGTGTGGGTTTGATTTAGTTTTTATTCTTATTTGATCTTTCCAATATTTTTTCTCAATTTTTCCCACACTAGCTTGTATCAAATAAGGAGAATTTTGTATTCCATGCAAGTTACAACCTTAATTCGAGAATCACATGAAGGAGTTGTTTTACCTTTTGGTGGGTTAATAATAAACTGACTCTTGCATTTTTGCTTCACATGTTTGCTGGGCTTGGTTCCGTTTGGTGTCCTTAATGTAAGTCTCGTATAGGGTCAGGGGTCACATATGGTGTTGTAAGGGTTATTTTGTTAAGCTCCATAGATCATAGAAGCTCATAAAAATTATAATTATATGATTTTTTATATAAGGATTGAAATACACTTTTTTATGTTTTTATTTAATTTATTATTTATTGTTGATAAAAGAAACTGTAAGAAAAGAGTTAGGCTTTGATCAAATTTTGTAAAAAAGGCAATTTTGAGTTAGGGATGCGAAGGTAAGTGTAATACGTCTCTTAATTTAGTGGATTATGATGGTTTGACACCGTTATGTGGCATGTCAATCACTTGACAATCTTATATGATAGGGACGTGATGATGAGATGAGTTGACAATGAAAACAATTTTTTAATTAGAGGTCCTAACTGTATTAAAGAAAAAAAATTATTGGGGTTTAGGGTGTTTAGCATGAAATGGAGATGAATTTATGTTATTTTGTGAGTGTGTTGTGGTTGGTAGCTAGTTTGGAGCGTGGTGCTTTAGAGACGAATTTTTAGAGGTAGTGCTTTAGAGTGGTGGTTGGTCGTTGGGTTGTGCGTGTTAATTTACTATGAGGTGGTTGATGGACGATTTCCATTTTAGGTAATAATGGGAGCTGCAGTTTCCATTTAATCATATAGAGTTTTGAGTTGGAATTTGAAATTGGTAGTTTGAAAACTAACATAATTATGTGAGAGAAACGACAACGTCACGAGCAAATTGGAAGAAGTTGTCTACTTCCCAACAAAACTCTCCCGAGTTAATATTTCATGATTTCATCTTCCTTCTTCTCTAATAAAATCCTCCCCTTTCACGACTCTTTTGGTGTGAGGCGATTCCGTTTTTCTGCACTCACTCATCTCCTTCAATCCTTTCTATGTGGAGCGATTTTCCAGTGTGGGACGAGTTTTCTGATGTGGGATGTGATTTCTCCACACATGATTTTTGATATGACTCCTCTCAGTTGGTTTGTTCAACCTTCAAACACTTTTTCACTTTTCAAAATAAAAATTCTGAACAAAGACAAGAGTACTCTTTAACCATGTAAGCAATTGTGCCACTCACAATGGTTAAAAGAGAAGTTATTTTCTATCGGTTTTCAAAGTAATGTTTTTCTAATTTATTTTGAGAGTTTTTTTTTTAAGAATAACAAGCCTAAATACATTAACAACTTTTGTACATAAGTTAGAATATCATTAAAATAATCTATTTTATTTAGTTTATTCTTTATCCCAAAAAAACTGGTGTGAAACAAAAGAGCAACCAATACTTCTAAATTCCAATAGTCTTGGAGGTCAATGCTATGTTTGAAGGGATAAAGGGTAAATACACTGGAGAGGTTATCATGTACTCAATTTTTTGGATGCAATTTTTAGCCTTTTATCATATATGGTTTTTTAATTGTTGTTTATACATGTTCGTGTACCTTAAGTACTTTTTTTTTTAATAAATATATTCTTTTTTATCAACTTTTTTTTTATGTGTAATGAAAATAATTACCACCCTCAGCATGTAAATTAATTACCATATGAGATTTTTATTTGAATTTATGGTTTTAAATTTGAGATTCTAGTTATATTACACAAATTTTTATCATTCTTATTATATAGGTCTTTCTCGTGGAAGATAAAGATGTATATACCAAAAATACGTGTAACGGTAATTCTTAATTTGATTATATTAACGTGGATAAGTTTAAAAAAAAAAAAAAAAATTAAAAAAAAAAAAAAA
>Ga0209489_109597_pt1 | contig 11837 bp, 6 predicted proteins | sample SiratrowhiteBW_FD_187527 | JGI IMG/M metagenome (GOLD analysis project Ga0209489, IMG submission 187527) | Root nodule microbial communities of legume samples collected from California, USA - Siratro white BW (SPAdes) (version 2) | ecosystem: Host-associated > Plants > Roots > Nodule | place: USA... | reverse complement strand
CAAACTTGCCTTATCTGACCTTTTTTTGGTTTTCCATAGTTTTTTCTCTAATAAACTATGGTGGCGACTCCTCTGTTTTGAAAATTAAAAAATAAATTTGTTTATGATCGCCGTCCCGGTTGCGACAAGGACTAAAGATGGCAAGGAGCAAGATGAAAGGATAATCTGCTATGGCTGCAAGAAGGCATGACAATTCAAATTAGATTGTCCTGGTCAGGTTGAAGAAAAAGAGGAGAAAGAAAAGAAGAACAAATTCTCCAAAAAGAAAAAGTTTTATGTCAACCTGGGAGGATTTGGATTCGTCCAGTTCTGATTCTGAAGAAGAGGCAAACATAGGTCTCGTGACTGATGTGGTAGATAACGTTATGTCAGAGGACTCAGATAATGAGGTAGATTTTACTGATATTGATAGTTTACGTTTAGCTTATCAAGAAGCAATATCTAATAATGGTATGATTGCATCTGCATATAAAACCATGAAAAGAAAATATAAAAATTCTTGCAAAGAAATTGAATTAATACAACAAGAGAAAGCTAGTCCAAATGATATTTCTCTAAAAAACACAGTGTTTCTCCAAGAAAAAGAAAGATTGTGTAATGAAAATAGGAACTTTAAAAGGGACCTTGCAGTTCAGAACACTGTTGAACACTAGACGGTCCAAAGTCCCTTGAGAGGATCAAATAATTTGATAAAGTTTTGATCATAACAAAACTCAAGTATACATTTATATTTGATGACTTATATACATTGCGCAGTTAACATTATTATTATTATTATTATTAAAGCAGGAGACACATGGTCTATAAAGAGATAAGTTTTCTTACTATTTACTTTTATGTGTTATTGATTTGATTTAAATTGATTTTATATCATATTGTGCTCTGACGTTCAAATTTGTTCATAATGGAAAATATTCAAACTATTATGCAGTATTTAAATGTGATTAATTGATTTTATATCATGATGTGCATTAACGTTCAAATCTGTTCATAATAGAAATTATTCAAATTATTGATGAGTATCTCTTATATAATTTCTCTATGTTATAATAAATTATTTTCGATACAAAATTAATCAAGTTTAATGCAGTATGAAAATTAGAGAAGTATTTCCAGTTTGAGCTCCATACATCAGAAAGTCAAGATTGCTCTATTCAAGCATCCCAACGGCTAGTTTCTAAAAAGGTACATATAGAGGAGCAAGTTCAAGTTGAAGCAAATACAACAAGAAGAGAAATACATCATATAATACATTGAAGAAAATATATTGAGTGTTTATTGTCAATCTGCTATATAGAGCATCTAGAGTTTTGGGTTGTGTGAAACCATTGTGTAATTCTTCACCATTGTGAAGTAAACCCTTGTGAGCTTTCTTTGTTCTCTCTTTTGAGAGTGTTTATTTCAATCTTGAGTGGTCTTGATCTCAGGGGGAGATTGAGACTAGTATAACCTGGAGAGGTTTGTGTACTCGTGATAACCTGGAGAGGTTTGTGTACTTGTAACCTGGAGAGGTTTGTGTACTCGTTGTAACTATTTGCTTAATAGTGGAACCTCTTGAACGGTTTGTTCAAGGGAGAACTGGACGTAGCCCAAGAGATTAGGGTGAACCAGTATAAAATTGCTTTATCTGTGCTTATATATTTTTGTCTTGGTTGGTGGTCAAATAAGGATGAGACATTCACATTTTACTAGCAAAGGTTTACATAAGATTAGACGGTTTCTCCCGTCTACAAGATAAGTATTTCTTTTTGCTTGCATTTGTTACTCTAAATCTTTTACACATTAGACGGTCTAATTAAGTTTACATATATTTGATGATATGTGACTGTCTAAGCAAGATGTCATGTTTTATTTTGCAATTGTTTTAAATTTGATTTACACTCAATTGATTTCTTTAAATTTGTTTTATTTATAAAATAAAAAAGTGTGTGTTTTTAGCATATTGAAATTAAACATCATTTTATAAGAGATCATGTTCAAAAGGGTACCATTGATTTGCAATTTGTCTCAACTGATGAACAACTAGCAGATATTTTTACAAAACCCCTTATCGAAGAACGTTTTAATTATTCAAGAGAACTTTTGGGTATGATCTTACTTGAATGATGGAAAATATCAATTGGCTTAAACTCATTGCATCAAATATTTTCATTTGCATCTATATTTGTTGCTTTTATTGCATAATTCTTTTAAATCATATTTTCTTGAAGCATTTCTAAAATTATATTTTAAAAAGAAATTATGTTTCAAAGTATGGTGAAAATTTGTTTTTCTTCTCTTAATTAATTCATGCTATGCATTTTCTAATTTTAAGAGTCTAAGCTGCACTTCCCCTTTACCAAATTTACACACCTAGAAAAATTCAATTGGTTTGTTTTTCTCACCCAGGTTCTATTGTTATTCAAACCAGAAATTCACATGAGATGGACTCCCAAAAATATGAAAGAATTTTGTTCCCTCACCTGTTAATGATTTAACCATACACAAATTTAAGTGAGGTCATTACAGTAGTTGTTAAGATGAGTATGCAAGAACCATATGATTTATGTATTAAGGATCAAGGTTAGTGAGCAAGAGATTGAAGTCATCCCTATTATCCAAAATTCTCTATCCCTAACACATGTCCACTTAGAATCTTTATCAGCATCTCCCTGCAGCAGTGATGATTTTTTTTATATTAAATCTTTTTTGTGATAACAAAAAGAGGGAGAAAGAGAAAGTATGGCAAATAATTAAGAGAAATGATTAAATCTGTTTTTGCAAATACTTTGAATACTCTTGGATTTGTTTTACAATTCTACTTTAATGCAGTTGTGCATTTTGCATGTTTTTCATCAAATAAATTCTTCCGCTGTTTAAATCTCTTGATATTATTGAAATTATTTGTTCTTAAGGCTTGTAGTTTTGTCATCATAAAAAAGGGGGAGATTGTTGAACATTAGACGGTCCAAAGTCCCTTTAGAGGATCAAATTATTTGCTAAAGTTTTGATGATAATAAAACTCAAGTATACATTTATATTTGATGACTTATATACATTGTGCAATTAACATTTTTATTGTTATTATAATTAAAGCAGAAGACACATGGTCTATAAAGAGATAAGTTTTCTTACTATTTACTTTTATGTGTTATTGATTTTATTTAAAATTGATTTTATATCATATTATGCTCTAACGTTCAAATTTGTTCGTAATGAAAATTATTCAAATTATTATGCAATATTTAAATGTGATTAATTGATTTTATATCATGATGTGCATTAACGTTTAAATCTATTCATAATAGAAATTATTCAAATTATTGATGAGTATCCCAAATATAATTTTTCTATGTTATATTAAATTATTTCCGATACAGACTTAATCAAGTTTAATGCAGTATGAAAATTAGAGAAGTATTTCTAGTTTGAGCTCCATACATTAGAAAGTCAAGATTGATCTGTTTAGGCATCCCAACGGCTAGGTTTTAGAAAGCTACATATAGAGGAGCAAGTTCAAGTTGAAGAAGATACAAGAAGAAACAAAAAGATAAATACATCATATAATACATTGAAGAAAATATACTGACTATTTATTGTCAATCTGCTATTGAGAGCATCTAGAGTTTTAGGTTGTGTTAAACCATTGTGTAATTCTTCACCATTGTGAAGTAAACCCTTGTGAGCTTTCATTGTTATCTCTTTTGAGAGTGTTTATTTCAATCTTGAGTGGTCTTGATCTCAGGGGGAGATTGAGACTGGTATAACCTGGAGAGGTTTGTGTACTCGTTGGAACTTGGAGAGGTTTGTCTACTCATTGTAACTTTTTGCTGAATAGTGAAACCTCTTGAACGGTTTGTTCAAGGGAGAACTGGACGTAGCCCAAGAGATTAGGGTGAACTAGTATAAAATTACTTTATCTGTGCTTATATATTTTTGCCTTGGTTGGTGGTTTCTATTTATAGCGAATTGAGTTTAGACACCATTCAACCCCCCTTCTGGAGCCAGCTGTTCCTACAATAGTAATAATAATAATAACAATAATAATAAATAATAATAATTATCGTAATTGTAATAATAAAAAGAATAATAATCATAACCTGACAATAAAGCTCTCTAGTATGATAGTTATGGATTCTGTCAACTTGTCGAGACAACCTAGGTTCGAGTTTCCCCAATGGACACTTTGTCCGTAACTTCAATATAATTGTTAATAATGGATAATTAAAATAATAAAGCTTTAAATAAAAATATTGGAAATGATAATAATAATTTTTTTATGATATAAATAATATTCGTTAATTTACCAATGAATTTATACTCATTGCTAATTTGTCAATGTAAAATTTGTCTTGGCCAAGTTCAAGAGCGGGGGTGAATTGAACACTTGAAAATTTTTGCAAACTGTTTAGAGAATAAATAATTTTTATGGAAACTACTAAAGAAGATATGTTAAGCAAACAACAATGGTTCAATCAAACAGTTTCAGCACAATATTAATCAACCAGATACAATAAATTGTAACCAGAAAACAGTTCTTGAATACACAGTATACTGTACAGGCAGTTCTTGAAAAGTTGAATTAAGAAATCAAAGAATTGGATCAACTTCAAATTTATAAAGATTCACTGATTGAAAACCTTTTTGTTAAACAATATAAACTATGTTAAGTGTATCAAAATAGTCTTTAATCAACAACTGTAAAAGATTTAGTTTTCTGGAAAAATGAACTGATAAACAGTAAAACCAGTAAATTGCGAAACAACAGATTTACAGAAAATTGATATACTGGTTATTAACAGATTCAAAACAATTCAGAGTAGATTGTGTTAAAATAGAATATGTGTTTTTAGTTGTTACTAAAAATGTTTTCAGAAAGTTGATGAAGTTATTCAATTAGCAAGATTCAATTGATTCGGAAAATTCAAGAAACTCAGCAAGATTTAACAAGAATAGTAAAGAGAGAGAGCAAGAGAGATTCATGACACAACAGATTTTTATACTGGTTCACCCAACAACAGGGCTACGTCCAGTCCCTCACACACAGTAAGGATTTCACTAAAATTGATCAACCTGATCATGTTTACAACACTTGCCTACAAGAAGAATACACTGCACACCGGAGCACCACTGCTGAACCTACAGCAGACCAAGAAACCACACAGAGTCCACTGTGTGTTTCAAGAACTCCCTTACTAAAACCCACAACAAGTCACAGTTATACAGAATCCACTGTATAACCCAGAAACATCTCACTGCACCCCGCAGTAGACCACTGTTGAACCCACAACAGAACAAGAAACCACACAGAAACCCACTGTGTGTTTCAAGAACACCCTTGCTGAAACCCGCAGCAAGTCACACCCTGTACAGAGCCCACTATATAGAACAAAATTCCCAACCCAGGTAACTCACAGCAGAATAACCTTCAATACAGTGAAAGAATTATCACAGTCACAGCAATACAAGCACTTCTATACAAAGGATTACAAAAGTAATAAAGAAGGGGTATAGAAGGCTTAGTCTGATGATCAAATCAATGAAGAAACTGTCTAACTCAAATCAAAGCTCCAGTAGCAGTTCAAGAAAACAGTTCTTGATGAAAATGTTGATTGATCTTGATCACTAGACTCAAGGGCGCTTTTGCTCTCTTTGAAATCTCAAATGTTCTTGTTCAGAAAATGTTTAGAATGATTTTTCGTATCTTTCCAAAATTTCGCGCCAACTATTTATAGACAACTGTCATTTACAATTCAGTCGATTGATTTTTCAAATAGTCGACTGTTTTTCTCTAGTTAGTTAAAATAGTTCTTCAAAACGCAAGTTTTGATTTTAATGATTTCTCAAAACTTTTGTTAATTCAGAAAATACTTGTGGAGCTTATCATTGATTAAGATTGTATGCATCACTGATTAGACCTCAAACTTACCCCACAACACACACTCCTAAGTTCTAGACCAAGTTCTTCAATCTTCATGCATTCCACATATGATCATAGGGTCTTGAACATCTTCATTTGGTTGGCTTCATCAAATCATCACAGTAGCCCACTGGTGCTAACAATCTCCCCCAATTTGATGAAGACAAACAATGGTGTATTGAGTCGAAATGCATGTTTGTTCTTCTTTCAATCAGTCTACTGGCTTTCACAAAGCTCCCCCATAATTCAATATCCTGTTAAAAAGACTTCACAGAACAGAGTGAAGAAAAATAGTAACACAAAGGATAACAACTTTCATTGATATTAAGCACGAGTACATGATAACCATTGAACAGTACATATCTTGCACCAAACTGATACATAGTGAATCACTTGATCGGGCTTGGAAAGTAGTTTGACAAAGAGGAGTTGAATATCAAGATCCTCAAATGCTTGGACAGAAGTTGGCAGCCTAAGGTCACTGCAATTTCAGAGAGCTGAGATTTGACAACTCTCACGACAGCGGCACTCTTTGGAAAGTTGAGAGGACATGAACTGGAAATGATGAGGTTGAAAGAGATGGAATCTGCTGAAAAGAAAACTAAAAGCCTTGCACTCAAATCAAAGGCTGCTGAAATTGAAACCAGTAAGGACAGCTCATAAGAAGATAGTGATTCTGAAGACCTCAGTCTGCTGGCAAAGAAATTCCAGAAATTCATCAAGCTGAAGAGTAGGGCCAAGAATCAACAATCTAAAAGGTATACTAGAAAACCTGATTTAAATTCAAATAAGCTAACCTGTTATGGCTGTGGCAAACAGGGACATGTGAAAGCAGACTGTCCAAATTTGGCTAACAAAAAGAAGAACATTGATAAGAAGAATTACAAAGCTGGAAAGGGAAGAAAGGCATACACTGCATGGGAAGACAATGCATCTTCATCCAACAGCTCTTCACAGGAAGACATTGAAGGAAATTCGTGTTTCATGGCTGGAAACGATTCAGAGGTTAGTAGTGAAGATTCCAGCACTTCCTTTAACAATACAAATTACAGTTCACTGCTGAATGCGTTTCAAGAGAAGCATGAGGAAGCAAACAAGTTGGCTCGTTCCAACAATAGACTAAAGGGTATGAACAACTGGTTGGAAGCCAGAGTTAAGGAACTGGAAGATGATGTTTTAAGACTGAAAACTAACCTTGATCATTGCAAAACTTCCAGTAACTTAGACTCCAGCAAGCCATCAAACTGTGAAAACTGTGAAGTTCTTCAAAAGAAGGTGAACTACCTAATTACTACTGCTTCAAAGTTGACTATGGGAAGAGCCAATCTAAATGCCATTCTGGGCTCTCAGAACTGTGTTTTCGAAAAGGCTGGAATTAGACATCAACCAAATTTCCCAAGGAAATAGAAAAGTACAGTAACTTTTTCGAAACCAATACTAAACAGTTTTCACAGCCTATTACCTGCTTCTATTGTATGAAAAGAGGTCATTCTGTTAAGGACTGTAAGTTTAGAAGATTTTTAGTACCAAAAGGTTTAGTTAGGTGGATGCTTAAAAGCATCACTAACAAAGATGGACCCAAATTTAATAGGGTACCAATGCCTCAATTCTAAGATGGACAGTGGATGCTCAAAGCATATGAAAGGATATTCAAATCAATTGATTAATATCGAATGGAAACCTGCAGGATATGTGACATATGGTGACAATAACCGAGGCAAGATACTTGAAGTTGGTGATATTGGAAGAAATGATAGAGTAATCATTGAAGATGTACTCTTAGTGGAAGCATTAAAACACAACTTGTTAAGTATCAGTCAACTGTGTGATAAGGGGTACAAGATTACGATTGAGCCTGCTCAATGTCTCATAACAGATTCAAAATCTGCTGAAACGGTTCTTGTAGGTAAAAGAGTGAGTAACATTTACATGCTTAATGTGTCTTGAATAACATCTAGCATGAATTGTTTGCTATCCCGAGATGATGAATCTTGGTTGTGGCATAGGAGACTTGCACACATTCACATGCATCATCTAAATAGGATTGCATCTAAAGATCTTGTAATTGGTCTTCCTAAGCTTATGTTTGAGAGGAACAAACTGTGTGGAGCATGCCAAATGGGTAAGCAAACTAAAAGCTCTTTTAAACTGATTAATGTTATTTCAACAACTAGACCACTTGAGCTGCTTCACATGGATTTATTTGGTCCCTCTAGAACTATGAGCCTAGGAGGGAGCTACTATGGTCTTGTTATTGTTGATGACTATTCCAGGTTCACTTGGACATTTTTCATAGCCACCAAAGATGAAACTTACCATGCCGTTAAAGAATTTGTCAAAGTTGTTCAAAATGAAAAGGACTGGAGTATTTCATCCATTAAATCTGACAATGGGAGAGAATTTCAGAATGAGAAGTTTGACAGATTCTGCAGTAAGCTGAGAATCAAGCACAACTTCTCAGCACCAAGAACTCCACAGCAGAATGGAGTTGTAGAAAGGAAAAATAGATCTTTGGAGGAACTGGCCAGAACGATGTTGAATGAGACTGGACTACCCAAATATTTCTAGGCAGATGTTGTCAGCACAACGTGCTATGTATTAAATAGAGTGCTGATCAGACCCATACTGAAGAAAACTCCATATGAATTGTTCAGAGGAAGAAAACTGAATCTGTCTCACCTAAAGGTCTTTGGTTATAAGTGTTTCATACTTAAAAATGGTAAGGACAGACTGGGTAAGTTTGATTCCAAGTCTGATGAAGGTATTTTTCTGGGTTACTCACAACATGGTCATGCTTATCGTGTCTATAACAAGAGGACCATATTGGTAGAAGAATCTGTACATGTGAATTTTGATGAAACTAACCAAGTTATGCAGGAAAGATCTAAGACATGTGCAAATGATGAAATTCCAATTACTCAACAAGCTGGAACTGAACTGGAAAATAAGACTGAAGAAACCAGAATGCTACCAGAAATTCAGTCAACAGAACCAGAAGATCAATTTGCTGAACAAGAAGTTGTTACTGACAGGATCAGTTCAGATTTGCCTAAGGAGTGGAGAGTGCCTAGGAATTTGTCATTGGATAATGTAATTGGACAGGTGCATAAAGGAGTTTCAACCAGGAGTACACCGAATCAATTCTGCGATCATATGACATTTGTTTCACAAACTGAACCAACGACTGTAGCTGATGCACTGAAAGACAACAATTGGATAATTGCTATGCACGAAGAACTGAACGATTGATTTTTTGTATCTTTCCAAAATTTCGCGCCAGCTATTTATAGACAATTGTCATTTAAAATTTTGTGGATTGATTTTTCAAATAGTTGACTGTTTTTCTCTAGTTAGTTAAAACAGTTGTTCAAAACGCAAGTTTTGATTTAATGATTTCTCAAAACTTTTGTTAATTCAGAAAATACTTGTGGAGCTTATCATTGATTAAGATTGCATGCATCACTGATTAGACCTCAAACTTACCCCACAACACACACTCCTAAGTTCTAGACCAAGTTCTTCAATCTTCATGATATCTTTATGCATTCCACATATGATCACAGGGTCTTGAACATCTTCATTTGGTTGGCTTCATCAAATCATCACAGTAGCCCATTGGTGCTAACAGTCGACAATTCTCATTTACTGGCGAATTTTGTGTGTTACCAACGAATTTTGTCCATCGATAATCCCAAGTTTTTTTGTAGTGTTAGAATATATTTTTCGTATTCTTGATTGTAAAATTCATAACAGATTAAATTTTTATATTTTACATTATACAATCTAAAGTACAATTTTTGTATTCTAGATTGTGCAATTCAAAAGAAAAAAAAATTGAATTTCACATTCCAAAATTGAAGATTTTAAAAAGACAATTTTGGTATTTTTAGAAGTATGGGATAAAGGAAGAAACTATGAAGGCGCATGAAAAATTCGCCAAACGAAAAAGGCAGTTGCTTTCTGCACCCCATCATTTACCTTCTACATCCCAGCACTGATAGGAAAGGACAAAAGTGTCCTTCTAGATGTATATAAAAGGGGTTCTGGTTCTTTGTCGTGGTTGAGTTCGTCGAAGAAGGTGGTGGTCGATTACTAAAGGTAGAGCAGCGTCATCATCTTTAAAGGTGGGTTCCTATCCTATTTGCTCCATTTATTTTTACAAGTTGTGAAATTTCATTTTGGTTTGATTTGTGTTGGATTTTGGTGAGAAATATGGTTAGGTCTGTGTTTAGTGTTGTTGGAAAGGTGATCTACAGTGGTCGGAGGTGTGAACAAGTTGCAAGTTCATCATTTTTTTTTTTTTGCATTCTAAAAAGGTGATTCTGGAAATCTTTTAAAAAATCCTTTCCGAAACACAATGCAACACTTTCAGAAAAGTCCTTTCCAAAATGCAGAAAACACTTCCAAAAAGCCCTTTTCGAAATACATTTTTTTACTTCCAAAACACTCTTTCCAGAATGAAATTGCCACCCCATTGACTTTTGAAAAATCCTTTCTAGAATGTATTTTTTGACTTCTGCAAAGCCCATTCGAAAACACACCCTACACCCCAAAGTCAAAGGCGGGATTTTAAAAGTTTGATAAGGTGCACGAAGAAATTGTCAACAACAAAAAAATGTTTTTGGCTAAGTCCATTAGGTTTTACAAAACAATAATAAATAAAAACTAACAAAGATAAAAGAAAAAAAGAGAACTTGACAGAAAAGTGGGGTCATAAAGTCAAAAACAAAAATTTTCAAATCAAATAAAAAAAACACAGTGAAATCAAAATAGAATCAGAAAAGTAAAAAGGTCATGTGGAATGAAAACTATTTTTTGTAGTTTTCCTTAGTAATTGTTTTGAAATATTTTTTGTTGTCTTCGTTGTGATCCCGATTAGGACATAATGTATCTCAACAGGTATTTTTATAGATATTTCAACACTTATTTACGATGATTAAAGACACGCAAAGTAAGTAGACATGACATCGAGTAATTAGTGGCATTAGGTAATTGGTGCCACGTAGAGACGACAACTAAACAATTTTTAAAGGAGGGCATCGAACAAATCTCCCAATAGTATACAACCTCCAAAATTCAACCCTAGTGATAAACAAAAAAGATGGAAAAAGTGTTAGATAGTCATATGCTAGAATGAAAAAAAGATAAAGGTTGGTGCGTAAGGGAGATGGTGAGGTGAAGTGATGAGTCTCTATGTTACTAATATATACATACATAAAGAGGAAATAAAGTGCTAAAAGTAAATCAAGTGATCACAGGAAAATAAGTGAAACCAGTCTTTTATAAATAAAACCATGACAACGTTGTAGGGCTCAAAAAATCAGAACCATGGATGGAGTAGTGCAATACAATCTATAGGAACCTTAATTGAATTATACATTTGATTCATTAAGCTCCATTATTATTACATAAAATACGTAACTCAAGACATTGTTTTATCTTAATATAGAGAGAGATATTTATTTTGCTAGAGAAGCTAGCACTTAATCCTAAAGGGTACACATAACAGGTGAGGCAAGCCTCTTATTCCACACACACTCACTCTCTCATGATGACAAAACAAGTCACTAACATTGAATCTAATGAGTGGCATTGGCGGTATTTTCATTGTGGCAACATTTATAGCTGATGAAAATCTCCATAACCCTAGGACAATCTGGGCACTTGATGGTCTCTGGTAACTTTCCTGCAACATTCGGAATTTCAAGGCGTGAGCAACGATGAGTGTTGGCCGCAATCTTCGTATGATACTCTTTGAAGGATAACTCAAAGTCCTTTTTTATCGTAACTTCTTTTCATTTCTCAAACTCAGCCACTGTCTTCAAGATTGTGGTTCCATGACCACTCGTCACCACAGATGGCCCTTTGCTGAGGAGAGCCCATCCAGTTTCATTCTTGTAGGAAAGCATCTTTTGCACTTCTTTGGTCACTGCATCAA
>Ga0209489_109593_pt1 | contig 11843 bp, 6 predicted proteins | sample SiratrowhiteBW_FD_187527 | JGI IMG/M metagenome (GOLD analysis project Ga0209489, IMG submission 187527) | Root nodule microbial communities of legume samples collected from California, USA - Siratro white BW (SPAdes) (version 2) | ecosystem: Host-associated > Plants > Roots > Nodule | place: USA... | reverse complement strand
CTCCTGCACCCTTTTGATATTCTTCAGCGTAGTTCTCACGCCCTTGTCGTTTCGTTTAAAACGACTACTAAGGGTGAACGGTAACAGGAACCATATTCTTAAAAAACCTTTTTTTTTTTTTTTTTTCAGTTTTTTATACAATTATTACATTTTCAATTACTCCCATTTGAGAATTCCATTTGAGAATAATTTTTGATAGATATCGTATAATTTTTTAAATTTGTAGGGAAAATATATATTTTTTTCATTTTTTTATGAATATTTTAGAAAATAAATTTAAATTTAAATTTACATGAGTAATTTTATTTTCAATAAAGATACCTTGCAAATGTAGTTAGCTTTTGCTTTTCTTTTATAATCAAATCGTGTAGGAATTTCTTTTTTATTTCTTAAATTATCAAGTTTTGTAATAATTAATTCTTAGTTCAATATTTACATATTTAAAATATTTTTCCATTCATAGAACATAAATATTAGCAATCGAATAAATATTAAGAATGCCAATACTTTCTATGATATGAAAATTTATAAGTAATTATAAATGTACTTTTCAACATAACATTTAAAATCATTTTCCAACTTTATACAGTGATTATAATTTACTTTTCAATATAACATTTAAAATCATTTTCCAACTTTGTACGGTGATTATAATGTACTTTTCAATTATATGTTTTTCTATTAATATACGCATTCCACGAAATATTTAAAAATAATAATTATAATATATAGATATTTATAAAAAAATAAAATTAAAGAAATTAATTAATTTATATCTTTTATTAATACAACGTGTATTTGTATATTTAAAAAAATCTAATCGGTAGAAAAATATTTCAGTAGCAATTTGAAAATACCTATTCATTTGCCATTACGTATATTATTAATTTTGATAAAAAAAAAAGTAGTTTATTAAGTAAAATTTAATAAAAAATATTTTAATAAAATAATTAATTGGAATGATAATTTGATTTACGAGTCATAAAATTGAGGAAAATGTATAGTTATGAAAAAAGTACATATACAAATTATATTACTCTCGAAAACAAAGATACAAAATTGTTATACTGTTATGGACTAAGTTAAGGGCCCAAACCCAATTAGCTAGGTCGCAAATTGGTAAGTTCTGATAATTTTACTACACACACCTGTTTATAACTACATCTTGCCAAAGTCACAAACACTACCTCTCATTGGATCAAGTGCATCTATAAAAATACGTTATATTTTTATTAGGAAATAACCTTTGTTTAGATAGGAAAAGAAAATGAAAAGTGAATAAATATAGAATAAACAAATTAGGAAAATGTGAGTAAAAATATGCACTGTTCAAATTGACGGAATTAAGAAATATTTTTCATTTATTTAGGTAGATTGAAGAGTGAAGAAAAATAACTTGGGCAAAAACACAGGGAAAAAGGTTTTACGTAAGTGGTTTAAATTTTGACGTCTAAAGGAGAGAGATCTACAGTGAAAAATGTCAGGTGTACAACAAATTATACATTAATGAAGAAAAAAAAGATAAAAAAGAGAAAATATTTAATTAGTAAATAAAATAACATTGTTATGTAAATTATTGGACAAATAATAACACAAATAATCTATTATTAAGTAGATCCACAAAAATATGATCCTCTTTCAGTTTATTTCGTGTCTAACTAAACATTAGAATTTATTTTCTTTCTTTTCTTTTCTTTTCTTTTTTTTTCTTTTTTCGTCACTCTTCCTTTCTCCTATTTCATCCTAATTAGTATCAGAGTTGATCCAACGTATTTAGGTCTAAAATGAATTAGATGATGAATCATTAATTCTAAATTAAAATATTATTGATCATAAAGTTAATTTATTTAGTTTTTTTAAATTTTACTTATCTTGATTAATATTTTACTATGAATGTAAATTTTGAAACAAATTTCGCTAGAATAGTTACTAGAAATGTTAATATTATAATTTACTTTACTTTTCTGTTTTTAGTAATATGGTGCAAACTTTACAAAGTGAAAAAAATACAAATAAATTATGATAAGTGAATAAAAAAAGGGAATGGAGAATGATGTTTATTAACTGAGGAAACCAATATTCCATAGGAAAAGAGAAATTCATAATCGAACTAAATATTTTTTTGTCGAAAAACATAGTCATATTATTAATAGAATAATATTGTTTATCAGGAAGTTAACTTATTTTAGTTTCTTTTATTAAACGTAGTTGTTGGATAATTTAGATGTTCATTTTTTTTATTTGTGTGTTTGTATGTAATTATTGATATCTAGATACACTTATATATATCTATTGAGCATCAAAATAACTAGTGTGTTGTCTTCTCTCTTCAATTCTCTATTTCAACATGGTATAAGAGAGACATTGCTTGTTTGTTCCTTCTTCTATTATTGTATCCCTATTTTTCTTACCTTCAAATTATATCTCTTCATCTTCATGACTAACACTCTTCAGGTTCATTCTGGTGTCTCAGACCCAATCCTTTTTAGGTGACAATTATAAAGACAAATTTTTTTTTTCAGAGATTAAATCTTAAACACCCAATTCAATAAATTAAGATATAAATATTTATTTTTACTAAAATATAATTTTTTTATAACATTGAAATAGTTTTTAAGAAAATTTTGATACAATAATTACTCTATACCATATTTATAAGAGGCACTCACCAAAATAATGATTGATAATCGATACCAATAAACGCATTCATATAAAAGATTATCCTATCATCTCTATCTAAAACTTTAAGGTTATGAATTTATAAACCTTTTTCTTAGTAAATTTAACTTGTTTGATGTGTACATTCATCTGAATGGTATTTTATACTTTGTTAAATTATAGATTAGAGAAATATTTTCATTCTCCGTTAAATTATAGATTAAACAAACTTGGTTTGAAGATTTTGATCAAATAAAAAACTGTGCACAATATCTTTCAACAAATCTTGTGTTGAATTCTATTGGCGAATTAGCGATGGGAATCGGAACGCTCTTTTCCCGTACACGCACTTCTTCTCTTTGGATCTGACAACAACGTTGCATGCTGTACTCACTCATGTCCATGTCTTAACGCACAAAATGTTCTTATTAAGTTGATGCTTAACACCGAGAATTAACGAATCCATGCAACAATTTTCAGATCTCAATGCTCAGCATCAAGTTAATTATTTCATGTTTAACAACGATTTCACAGTAATTAATGTTATGATTCAGCAGCTAGTGGCACCAGGCACGGCTTTTTTTCCCGCGTCCTATGAAGAGAAAGGAAAATGAAAATGTGATTGATGATGATAACATAGAATTTAGAAAAGGAGAAAAGTTGTAGAGAAAGGAGCGAAGTCAAAGAGGGGTTTTGAAGCTTTTGGTTTTGTTTAATGGTCCCTCATGGTGCAGTGGATGTAATCCGAGTCAGAAATGAAGAAAGAGTGCAGTGACCTTCTCTTGCCATGCCTCTCCTCATGCAAGGTGGGGTTAAGAACCTAACTATTTTCTCCCTTTAAAGTAACCATTAGGCTATCATTCCATCACCATCACCATCACCATCAAAATCAAGTTTCACTCACTGCAAATCTTTTATCATTGCTTCATTTTATATAATCTTAAATAAAGATCATTCTTTTAACTTTATTCCTTACCATCAAGAGTATCAAAGGAAGTGTGACTCATATGGTTTTCATGATCAAAGGCAAACTGGCAACCATTTGCTCATAAAATTCAATCATTGCCCATGTAGGCTGGGAACTTACTGTGACTACATTATAAGCCACTAAAGCTTTTGCTCACTAGTTTATTCTGAACTCATCACTTTCTTATTTTTCAGTTTATTAGGCAGTTTTATTTTCATAACCTCTATAACTTTTCCTACCTTGGAAAGATCACTAGCAAAAGCCTTGACATAAATCATTGCGTAAATTAAAGCTAATTAACCCACTTCGAAAAATTATGTACGTTTTGAACTTTTAACAAGAGAAGAAAAGAAAAAAGGTCTCAGTTTTTAGTTCATCCAATAATAATCCAACAGTTCTCTGGTACTGGGCCTAATGGGTTGGTAGGTGTTGGGCCATCCTGGAAACTATACATTAATCAAATCTGATATAACTCCCATCTCAAGATACTTTCCTCCTTTCGTTTTCTTTTTTTGCACCACTACTTTTTGACTAGAAGATAAGGATGTCATACCTAAGACCTCAAAATTAAAAGTATATATATATATCCTTGCTCATTAATGCAGTAAACCTGTCAAAATATTCATTCAGAACTATAATTTCATGAATTATTTGACAATATCATTGTTAACTAATGTTGAAGTACTCAACATTAACAAAGTGTATATATAGTGGAAAATTTTCACTAGGAAGATATATATGGCTCTTGGAGTGGCCCAAATCTGCATAACATTTATAAAATCTATGATAGCTCATAACTAACGAAAAAAAGTGAAAATGAAAAGGAGAGCTGGGGTTGTGATAGAATTTTCTTTTAGTAAAGCCAGTTGGAACACGTGTGGTACTAATCATGATTAGCACTAAGCCCCTCTACAGAGCAATGATTCACTCCATCTTAGTCTCCCCCACATAGACATCTTCAACATTCACACACTAGGAACTTTTCTAATCTCCTTCTGCATCTTTTTATTGCTTTTATCTCTACACTCATAATCAATCAATGTGCATGGGCTAGCTGATCTCTGAGATTAAAGAAAAGAATAGGGCAATGGTGGGCCAGCCGCTCGTGCACTGCAGCTAGCCGTGGCTCATCAGAACCCACAAAACTGATGATGAAGTTGAACCTTCATAAAGGCAATTGGTGAGAGAGAATTATTAAGGAAAAAGGCTGATTACATGTGAACTAAGCAAGGTCCCCACCAAGCCCATTCACATTTAGTACCTTGCTGACAAAAAAGTTTATATAAGGAAAGGGAAGCTACACAAGAATGTGAAAGGGTGAATTACAACAAGCACTTCTCCCCTATCTATCTTTGCTCACTTAGTCTGTTGTCTTCCCCACAACACTTGAAGGGAGATAACAATGGCTTCTGAGAAGGTTGAGACTGTTGTTGCAGGGAACTACCTAGAAATGGAGGCGGAAGAGGAAGGTTCTAAGTCTACAACTAGCAAACTATCTAAGCTCTTCTGGCATGGTGGCTCTGTCTACGATGCATGGTTCAGCTGTGCTTCTAATCAGGCACTTGCTCTCAAAATCACCACTAGTGTTTTTCCTATTGAAGCAAAACCTTCTTTTGATGTTGCACGGGTCTCATAATTTTCATGTTTGTTGGAATTCATTTAGGTTGCACAAGTACTACTCACACTACCATATTCCTTTTCACAACTGGGGATGTTATCTGGCATCTTATTTCAGCTTTTCTACGGACTCATGGGAAGCTGGACTGCTTACCTTATAAGTGTCCTTTATGTTGAGTACCGAACCAGAAAGGAGAGAGAAAAAGTTGATTTCAGAAACCATGTTATTCAGGTGATTGCAGTCTCTCTCCCTTTTCATGAATCGATTTAGTGGTTTACTTTAGATTCTTCTAATCTTGAATTCTTTTGACCTTTTCCAGTGGTTTGAAGTGCTAGATGGACTTTTGGGCAAACACTGGAGGAATATTGGTCTATTTTTCAACTGTACTTTCCTTCTGTTTGGATCAGTAATTCAACTAATTGCTTGTGCAAGGTAGGAATAGATCACGGTTTTTGAATATATGATCTTCATATATGTACATTATAAGCTAAAAAGTTACATATACAACAAATGTTTCAGCAACATATACTACGTAAATGACAATCTCGACAAGAGAACTTGGACTTACATCTTTGGCGCATGCTGTGCAACAACGGTGTTCATCCCTTCTTTCCACAATTACAGAATCTGGTCATTCTTAGGCCTCATGATGACCACTTATACTGCATGGTATATGACCGTAGCTTCCCTTACCAACGGCCAGGTAAAGGACTCACTCTTTATGAGCCTCATCACCAGCATAAAACAAAATATATAATGAATCCATGTGATATATCATTGGTGTTCTTCGATTAATATTATGTATATACTGTTTCTGAAGGTCGAGGGGGTGACGCACTCAGGGCCAACCAAATTGGTTCTCTACTTCACTGGGGCTACCAACATTCTCTATACTTTCGGTGGACATGCCGTTACAGTGTGAGGACTTGAAAACTAAATAAATTTGTTTTGGTTATAACTCAAGGGTTTCTTCTAGTAAAGAGTACCATGATGCTTGAGAATTAAACCTTGTCCTTGCTTTTATTTTAACTTGTATTGGGATTTAAAAGTGACTATTTCTCTGAAATAAAAATTGTATAACTTCATGGGATATGTGTATATGAATCTGACAAACCTGTATTGATTATATATTGTAGGGAAATTATGCATGCAATGTGGAAGCCACAGAAGTTTAAGATGATATATCTGATCGCAACCCTATATGTGCTGACCCTAACTTTGCCATCAGCAGCTGCAGTTTACTGGGCATTTGGGGATCAGCTTCTTACCCATTCTAATGCCCTCTCATTGCTCCCAAAGACTGGCTTCAGAGACACCGCTGTCATTCTCATGCTCATTCATCAGGTTATACTTATATTATATACTATCCTTACTATTTCATTCCAAACTAAAAAATAATTTATAAGAACTTATTTCAGTAAGTTTTACAGAGAGTAATTATGCCTGATTCATTTACTGTTGTGGTGATCTTTGCAGTTCATAACTTTTGGATTTGCTTGCACTCCTTTATACTTTGTGTGGGAGAAATTCATTGGGGTGCATGAGACCAAGAGTTTGTTCAAGAGGGCGTTGGCTAGACTTCCTGTTGTGATTCCAATATGGTTCCTGGCAATCATATTCCCTTTCTTTGGTCCCATTAACTCAACTGTTGGATCTCTTCTTGTGAGTTTCACTGTTTACATAATTCCTGCCTTGGCTCACATGATGACGTTTGCTTCAGCACCGGCTAGGGAGGTTAGACATGCACTTACTTAGCTAAAAAGTGATCAAATGCTTCTCTTAGTACTTGTTATACATAAAGTAATGGTTTTCTGAAAATTTTTTGTTTGTTAACAGAATGCTGTGGAGAGACCACCATCAAGGTTAGGAGGTTGGGTAGGATTGTACTCCATGAACGTGTTTGTGGTGGTGTGGGTTTTGGTTGTAGGATTTGGGTTGGGAGGATGGGCAAGCATGATTAATTTCATACACCAAATTGACACGTTTGGGCTATTTGCAAAGTGCTATCAGTGTCCCCCTCACAAGGCTTAAGTATAAGTAGCTCTCCTCTAGTTTCTTGTGATACTTTGAGATCATACATGCGTGTAAAGAGATTGGCTTTTAATTTGTACCTTTTTCTTTTATTCCGATTATTCCCCTTTATTTTATTTTATTTTTTTATTGTAAGAAGCCAAGTCTTTTGATTGTGTCAGCTAAAGGTGCGATGGCACATCACGGCCACCCCCTATACGAACTTACAGTTAGAATTTCGTGTGCTGATTAATCATTTCTTGTTGTGCAACTACCTTCCCATATGCTACACTTCATTTGTGTCCCTATCTCTCTCTCCCCTACGTAGCTACATTCAACTAGAACAAATAAATGACTACAAACCAACTTTTCCTCTTTTGGTTTCAAAGGAAAAGATTGATGGCAAAATGTGAAATTTACTTTTTCCTTTTATCACTACAACACTATCGCTCAAGTTTAAACCTATTGGATTCACTTTATACATCACAAGCAATCCAAAAATACATAAACCATACCTATGGCTATCAAAACCTTCTTTTCAACTTAGTGCATGAATTTTGTTAGCAATGAAAAAAGTACACCTAATTTGAGGTTTGTTAAGGATGGAAATGTGGTATAGGAAGATGCACAAGGAGAAGACGTAAATGGGAATTGCATGCATGATGTGATGATTACGGTGTGAATGTATCATCTCATCTCATCCTATAATCTCGGAAGCTTTTGTGAAAGGCTTTGCTTGCAAAATGGAAAAGGTGCTTTCTCTTGGAATTTTGATTGGGTAGCTAGCTAGTGTCGTGAAAGGTGGAAATTTGAGAAAATATTAGGCATCTCTGAATGCAAAATCTTCTAAATAGTACGCTATGGACCACAAACTATTCCGTCATACCTATCAGTATGCATCAATAGTACTGTTCAGGCACTTATCACTTAAACTTTAAATGGGATTTTGCCTAATTTGATGTATCTTCTTTGTGTGCTATGCCAAATGACAAACATAATGACCAAAGAGCTGTTTCTAAGTTTACCAACTAGTTATTGTCTTCTTCTTTTCGGCACTTTACAGGGACACATATATTTAGTGATTACGTGAAGTCATGAAATTTTCTTCGTAGGGATATTTCAGATGGATAACTACAAATTAAAGAAAATAGTTGGAAAATTTTACAGTCATATAAATGTGACAAGTAAGATTTCACACATATTTTGTTGTCATAAAACGCCTGATACTTCCATTTATGCTGTGTTATATGTTGAAGTAAAAAATATATTAATACAAAAGAAAATATTATGTCTCCTCTTATCTTTCTGTCTCCTCTACCTTTTATTTCTCTATTTATTTATTCATTTCTTAGCAGTGAGAATATTAAAATTTTTCGAAAACATCATTTAAAAAAAAATAATTATGCGTTAGCTATAATAAATTAATAATAACTATAATAATAAAATTGCTGTTAATGGTAGATAAGGGTTTAGCACTATACTTGATATTCATGATTTGGATCTGACTTAATTCATACCATATGCAATAATCTTTCTTCTCACTAACTGTTTTACTATATATTGTTAGATACTATTAGGAAAAAAATATAGTTAGTGAAGATTTAATTTTTGACTGCATAGCAACTTAATGTTATGATTTGATTTCTGACTTAATCCTCTTGCAACAGTTAATATTAATAATATTTTTTAATAATAATAGAAATAATTATAACTAACTGTAATTATAAAAAGTATGATAATAATATTTATTATTATTATTATTATTATTATATTACTGCTATGAAAATTTTATTTTTACAATAATAGATTAATTATAAAAATGATAATTAATTGTAAGAAATTATAATAATATTTTTAATATTAATTTTTCAACTATAATTATTATAATTAATATTTTATTCCAAATATTTTAATAAATATTAAGTATAGCTAATAAATATGTTATAATAATAATAAAATTAATATTAACAATAGTGCTATTCTTAAAATAATAAATTTATTATTATTATTATTATTTAACCATTATTATTATTACTATATTATTATTATAATAAAACTGAAGTAATATAAAGAATACGACTTCCGTAATATTATAGCCTATTATCCCAAAAAAGATAATTATAATATTGGTTATACTTATTATTATTATTATTAACATTATTATTACTAGTGTAAAAAATAAGAAATATGTTTAATAATAATATTATTATTATAAAAATAATAATTTTAATATTAATTTTACTTTTATAAGTATTATTGATTAAAGGACAATTGTAAGACAGTAAGAAAAGTTTTTAGAGAAAGAATATTCTATTATTATTTTATTATGTATTATAATTTAACCATATTTATAATTTAACTGGAATTTTTAACATATCTTCTTGTACTGATCAATTTTCTCTGATGAATTAATAATTAACATTTGAAACTTAGGAATAGATATTTATGAGTAATTTAACATAAATTAACCATGGATTACAAATAGTTCCACTAAATTTGATTAAATATGTTTTAAATAATTATAATGTTATTTAGTAAGTAAATTATGTTTAATTCCACTCCACTGAATCAATTTATAAAATAAAATTTATAGCCAACTTATATATTATAATTTAAATATATTTTTAGTTCATATGAGAACTTCATTAATTATAATTATTAAAATAATATATTAATATATTAGTAGAGATCATTATTAATTCGCCTCTTATCCTAAGGAAAAAAAATACATACCATTTTAGCTTTTTATTTCTTCAGTATCCAGTATTATATGTCCATGCATAGTTAAAAAGTTTAATTATAAATAAATATTTGATAGATAAATCATTTCAGTAGATACTTCCTAGAACCGATAGTTAGTTTAATATATAAGTCGATTATGATTGATGGAATAAAATAGCATTAGCTTATTCTTAATTTATTCCCATCCAGTAGCAATTGGTTTTGAAAAAGCCGATTTATAATTAGTGTTTATCAAATTTTGCTTGAGTGTACACATAAATAGAACTGAGATGAGAGGTTAGACAATAGCGTGCCTCGTGTACCAAACCTTTATTTTTTTCCGAAATTCTGTTGAATGATAGGTAAACTAGACTAAATGTAGGTTAAATCTTTTTAATATATATATACTTGAAAGCTTAACTATAAAAATATAATGAATTTGATCCAATAAAGTTTTTCATAAAATTATGCATTATGTTTTTTTTATCCTATATATATTATGTTATTCATGTCTTTTTTTATTTATAAAAGAAATATATTTATTTATTTTTTCTCTTCATATTCATCTTCATCTCTTCCTAACACAATAAAATTTTGTCCATTGTAAAATACGAAAATTAGATTCTCCACCCCTTTCCTTCTTAATAAGTTTAAGTTTGACAACAGAAACCAATAAAATTATTAGTTTTTACAATTCTTAATAAATTTTTTAATTTTTTAATAATACTCCTATCATTTTACATTTTTATTATACGTAACATCATTTTAATTTTCATATAATAATTTATCTCCTATTTTAATAAGATATTATCTGCAAAAGAATTTCAGAGTATTTTGTTACTTCAATATTATGTAAAAGAATTTTTTGATTTTGATCCAGCTTTATTCCAAATTATCCAAGATCATTCCAAATTTAGCTTTACTTGATGTAAACAAAGAACCACATGACAATAATAAAGACATTGAAGACACCGATACTAATATTGGTACGAGTAAGTTTGCTGTTTTATATTTATTTCAAAATTGTCATTTTTAATATATTAAAGTAATTTTTAACTTTTGATTTATTTTATTTATATATATTTTTTGTCATTTTAATGCTAAGTAGGCCTAAACCTCAGTACAAAAACAAATTTAGAAATAAAAGAATCTCAGTAAGTTAATAATGTTTTATTGATTTAAATTTATTTATATTTTATTATTATTTTTTAATTCCAAGTGTTAGTAAATATGAATAAATTTCGCAAGGACATATTTCAAAGTAAAGGAAAGAAACTAAAAATCTTGAACAATGAAAAACGCACAATCATTTATAATGTTCTATTTCAAAAATAGTATGGATGAAAAATTACAAAAAAGAATAACAAATACGGTGACTTCATTATTTCGATACAAATATGGTGACTTCATTATTTCAATACAAAAAATTCTTCATTTACATACACATTATTATATACGGATTTGTATCCGTATATAAATTTAACATTACATATGAAATTTATATATAAATTTATTACATATGGATTTTACATACAGATTCATTATATACGGATTTATTATTTATGGATCCAAATTCGTATGTAATTACCTATAGATTTTACATACATATTTATTACATATGAATTTTATATACAGATCCAAATTTATATGTAATTTATCTACGAATTTTTTCATAGATAATATTAATAATTAATTTTATCAAAATTATTATTATTATTATTAACATTATTATTATTAACATTATTATTATTTTTAATATTATTACTAATTATTATTATTATTATTATTATTAATTACATTAACATTATTATTAATAAAAATAAATAATATTATTAAAATTGGTATATATATTATTAATATATATATTAA
>Ga0209489_109592_pt1 | contig 11843 bp, 6 predicted proteins | sample SiratrowhiteBW_FD_187527 | JGI IMG/M metagenome (GOLD analysis project Ga0209489, IMG submission 187527) | Root nodule microbial communities of legume samples collected from California, USA - Siratro white BW (SPAdes) (version 2) | ecosystem: Host-associated > Plants > Roots > Nodule | place: USA... | reverse complement strand
TATATATATACTCTTCTATTTTTGTAACTAAAAAATTCGCACATCATATTTCATCCCTTAAAAAAATAATAAACTTAATTTAAGATTGGACGATTATGATATTTACAAATTTTTTCAGAGCATGAGTATTCAAACATAAATCAACCACTTTAAAATTCATTTTAACTCAAATCAATAGAAATATTTTTGTTTTCTTTATATGGACTCATGTCATGGATTTCTTTATATGTTCCATCTCTGGGTCCAGAGAGAGTTGGGCATCTTCTTCTGGAAAAATCTTCCTGCACCTCATCAATTTTAACGAATTCTCTCATCATTAACTTTTAGAAAATGGTTTTCAAAAAATTCAGAAGCTAAAAAAAATTTCGAAATACAATTTGTGTTCTAGAGAATATTTTCTGAAAATAAATTTAAAGAAAACGTTTTTCAAAATATAATATTTCGAAAATTATTTTCCAAAATTTATTTTTTAAAACGTATTTTTACTGAAAGGACATTTTTGGAATTTTACAAAAATAATAGGGTGCAGGTAAAAAATTGGAGGTGTAGAAAGTTTTTGCCTTTTTTTTTTGTGTTCTTGGTGCTTCAGTATTACGAAAAAGTGGGATGAGTCTTCATGTAGCTCTTTTTTTTATATATATATATATGCCTTTCTTTTTTCATTAAGCACGGTATACATCAATGTTCTTTCTTGTACGCAACATTAATATCATTGTCTGTCCTAAGGGCTGCTACTTACACCCCTTATCTTTACTAAAATGTAGAAAATTATTATTTTATTTGTCTTTATTTTTTTTTTCCTTCCTCGATTCACAACTTCTATACACCACAAAACTGTTTTCGTTGTGTATTTTATAACAATACATATTTCTCAGTAAATAATACCCAATAAAAGGTATATTTTTTTAATGCTATTTCTATTATGAATAATACAAAACAGACATTTTGGAAGCTTGTTTCTATCTTCATTGTCATTATTGTCATTACAACCAAATCAAATTATTGAGTTCAAGGTGAAAACCAGTACTGCCAAAATCTATAAAAAGAACTGATTCAACCAGAATTGATTCAGAAATATTAGTAAATGATAATTTTAACTTACTTTTCTTAAAATAGTAAAAAACAGAAATGAAATGATAATTTTGTTCTGCATATATAAACTTCTGTTAATAAATATTTATGGAGACATCTATTAAATTAGAGCTTCAAACATTCCAACCAGTTTCATAGTCAGGGTCCACAGATTCAAACATTTCATTTCAGGGTCCACAGCTTCAAATATTTCAACCATTTGCAGGTCCACATTGCAGACCCATATAAAATAATTTTAAACATATAAAATAATTTAAACTAGTTGCAGGGTCCACAATGCAGACCCATATAAAAAATTAGGTTATGCCATTATCTGTAGAGAAAACACGGTATTCTTTAGTGAAAGGCGAAAGAATAGTTCGCTTTGTATTCACTACATGGCTCCGTCACCTTCCAATCCAGAAATTTTGGATTTTATAGTACAAATAATTATTTATATTTATTGTGCTGTTCCATGTGGACCTTCTCCTTAGTGAAAAACTTTGGCGGATACTTCATTATCTCTCTGTCATTTGTACCATCTGTCCATTGTAAACAACTGTCCAACTCGTCCATTCATTAGAAATTTTGTCTTCTATCTCACTAATTTTTATGTGTCTGAATTAGGATTTTGCATAGTCAATGTTTTTCAACCTGTCAAAATAGTTTCTCTAGTGTTTTGAAACCTGATTTAATAGCTTTACAAAAGAAAGGGTTCTTCAGTTTTTGCTAGTTTTTTCTTTCACCATGCTGGAGTATTATAGCAATCCTCATTACTTATGCATTGAGTATTTTCATTTCTCCATAACAATATTCTTATCTCTCAAAGCCAATAATTTTGTCAGTCCAAAGTTCTATCTTGTCAACTAAATGTTTCAACCAATATTAGTATTCTCACTTTTACAAGTTCATTCAATCTAAATATTCTTTCTCTAATTTTTCTAGTCCTCCCCTTGCAGCAACCTTAGTACAAACTTACAACTTAAGGGAATAGTTCTTTTAAACATCAATTTAATGGATTGACACATATAAAAGAGAAAAAAAAAACAGTTCAAACAGAAATAATAGCATGTGTGAATCATGATCACTACATCAGCATATGTATAGTAATTATATTTTATTGAAAGATAATTTTTTCTTTAAAATTTTATAACAAATATATAACATTTATTGTAGAAAATAACATGACTTTATGAAAAAAAATGATTTTTTTTGGAAGACTAAGTTAAAACAAAATCTGCTACAAAGTATTTTAAACTTCATAATGTTTCTAATATTTTTTTAATTAAAAAAGTAAAACTAAAGGGAAGATAGAAATATTATAAATTAAAGTTGTTTATAGATTAAAAGAAATGAAATGAAATATAATATAACTGTTGTAAAGAATAAGTTGTTGGTATATATTTAAACATTAATTTGTAGAATTATTTTTTAAAATATAAATTAAAAATAAAATAAATTTTAAATTTAAATAAAAAGTATTAATGTTAAACTTTGATAAATATTATATTTTGAAATAATATATTTATGTGATTTTTTTTATAAATATAACTTTTCTATATAAATCTCTAAGGTATGAAAAGTTAAAATTAAATTTATATTAATTTGTGTAACTTGATCAACACATGAAGAACACTATCTATTATGACAACCATAATCCACAATAGTTATGATATTCTAAACTAAAAAAACGTATCAAATTATAGAAATATAGAAATCAATAGAAAAATCAAAATGGAATATAGAATATTTAAGATAGATAATCCACAATAGTTATGATATTCTAAACTAAAAAAACGTATCAAATTATAGAAATCAATAGGAAAATCAAAATGGAATATAGAATATTTAAGATAGATAATCTAGAATCAATTTCATATAGAAATGGAGCAACCTCCCTATAAAGTATCCATTGCTTGGAATTCAAATTTGATCTCCTTCCATACTTCGCAAGCAGCAGCTAATTCAGGAATCCATTGCCTCCTATATTCTCAGTGAAGATTTAAAAATTGAAAAAGTTCTAGATCAAAAAATTAATATTTATACAAAACATTATACATATCTATAAATTGTGGGAATTAGAAGTTTATTTTCCGAAGTATTTCCAACGAGAATCTCTTTCAAAAAATTAATGCATGCCGCTTTTTGCAATGAAAACACGGTATTCTTTAGTAAAAGGCGAAAGAATAGTTCGCTATGTATTCAGTGCACGGCTCATGATTCTACAGTGAACAAACCTTTGTAATTTATATTATAAACAACCCTATTTTGTTTATAATGCTGCTCGATGTGGACCTTCTCGAAAAGTTGGGACCAGAGGAATGAGCGTAGCTGATCCTTCACTTTCTCTTCTATCAATTTTAGCTTCTTCCTAATCCAGCTCCTACTCATCACTATGAAATATCTCACCTTTCATCTCACTTGTAGTATTTTCAAGTCTCAAAACCTAAAAGGAGATCAGAAAAAAAGAACTTGGCCTTAGTTGAAAGAGAGCTATAAATGTGTGTGATTGATGAGCCTTCAGAATCAATGCTTTAGACACTGCTAAGCCTTGCATATCATCTAATTGAAAAGAAGCAACATATTAATTTTTTACCTGATTTATTAACTCTGGCCAAAAACAAATTTCCAGTATCTGTTACTGTATAACATGGTTCTTTGTTTACCTATGAAGTTGGTGAATAATACCACATGTTTACCTATGAGGTTGGTGAATTTCCAGTAGTTTTTTTTTTGTGGTAAAACATATCTCAGCATTAGTTTGAAGAGACACAGAGCAAAAGGCAAATTGTTCTGAGATTTGCAGAACCATTGTTTCAACATGGAACCTTGAATATCAATAAGTTTAATGGATTTTCGACAATTATAGAACAGTTTCCTTCCTCAATGCATCCAAAATAAACTACTGATTCTTAATCAATAACTATACAAAATCAAAAATAATATATTATAATTGTCATCAATATAACAAAAATAAGATCACATATTTGAAAAAAATCTTTTTTATTATTTTAAATTTTCAATCCAATCAATAATTTATTTAAAATCAAAATTTTAAAAATTTAATTATCAAATTATAATAAATCACAGATAAAACTGGTTATAAATATAATAAAATTTTATTTCATGTTCATAAAAACAAAAATTAAAAAAAATAAAAATACTTAAATTAGTTATAGTAAATAAGATAAGATATAATAATTTAAATTTTTATATTTCAAATATTTTTTACATCTAAAATAGTCGTTGTTTGCATAAAAAAACAATAACCGAGTCAAGATAGATTTATTTTTTCTTTAGAAGTAAAATAAAACATGTAAGAAATAAATAGAAATAATAATTTTGTGTTTTACTTATTTTTTTAAAAATAAAACAAAACGCATTAGAAATTATTAGAAATAATAATTTTATATTTAAAAAATAAGTTAAATAGATGAAGAGAGGTAATATCAATATATACATTAATTTTCTTGCTCTCCACCAACTACTTTGGCATGACTTTCTTAGTAGTTGGTGGTTGGTGCAACGAAAGGCTTTAATTTGAGCCACGTTTTTTTTGAGTTTGGAAAGGTTCATATGTTACCAGATTAAATAAGATAATTTATTTTCCTTCAGTAAACTACCAAAATATAAATATACCAATTTTTATTTTTTTCACTTACTCGCTTTTCAAACTTAGATATTCGCAACCTCATAAGGGTTACAAGTAAATATAAACTCAAAACGTTTTCAATTTTAGAGAAGAGGTAAAAGAAGGACACATTTTAATATTTTACAGATATTTTAATTTTATAATTTAGTCATTGAAAATGAAATAAAAAAAAATTATAGAGGGAAGATATGATCAATAGAAGAAGAGAAGAAAAAACTCGAGACTTACTATATTAATTTTTTTTATAGGTTTAATTGCACTGTGGTTTGACACTCCTAAAACTTTTCTTGAACCTCAAAGTCCAACGCTAAAATGTTGGAAATGGTAAAAAGGTGTAATCAGACCTTTCTGATATATTTTTATTTCTTATTTTTTTGTTGAAATAATCAAAATATTTTTTTTGAAGAAAGATTAAATAATATGAAACGTTTATATTGTTGCTTATCGTACAATAATAAATTATCCAACTGCGGGTAGGGTACGCAAGGTCTGAGAGATTGTACGGTAATGTTTATTACTTCTTATGTACATACGTTAAAAATATATTAATTTTTAATATTTGATATCTTGAAAATTTCATATTTACATCAAAATCTATATTAATATGATTCATTAGACTTATTATATCATCTATTATCTAATTTTTAATTCTGTTTTTAGAGATTAGGAGAATCTAACGAAGGAGACAGAATCAGAATGAAATTGTAAAAAGTGAGAGAGATACTCCGAGGGCAATGCAATATCTTACTAGATAGAGTAAAAGTGAGAGAGAGTATCTAGAACAACTTCAAATCTGGTTGGTGTGCATGTCACTGTCAAATTAACATTCTTAGTATTGTTAAGAGCCAGCATAACCAAATTGCAATTTTCATGATAATATTTTATAATTTCTATTCCATGTAACTGTCTTATTTTATAATTCGTGACCCTGCATGTAGGATTGAAGTTCGTGAGACTCAGAGGCATACACGTATTTGGTGATTAAGATGGAAGCTCCCCTGCTGGTTAACGGCGAGGGGGCGGGGCTGGTGGCGGCGGACGGCGACTACGTGGCGGCGAGGGGCTTCAAGAAGGTTAAGCAGGTGTTCTGGATCGAAACGAAGAGAATATGGATGATTGCGTTCCCTATTGCTTTCAACATATGGTGCCAATTCGGTATAAACTCTGTCACCAACATCTTCGTCGGACACCTCGGCAACCTTGAGCTCTCTGCTGTCTCTCTCATCGACTTAGTCATTGAAACGTTCACCTTTGGTTTCATGGTTAGCCCCTTCTCTTCTCTTCAATACTCCAACTGCACAACTTTTTTATATATGTACCTCAACATGTTTTGCTGTTCACGAGTATCGTCATAGTTGTCAAATTTCAAAAGATTTTTATGGCAGTCTTGGTTTTCTTCTGTTTTGTCCCTGCAGGTGAAACTAGCCAATTTTTTTAATTATTATTTTAGAATAATAATTCGTTTCAGTTTCTTAATGCTCTTATTACAATCAAGATTATGTATTTGTAATCAATGTTTACCTTTATATTAGAGGTTAATTTGGAATCTTAAGGTGAATGTACAATTATAGAAAATTTGAATCTACGGTTTGTCCGGATTTTAAACTCGTGGGTTTTATTTGGTTCTAAATATAGAAGGGGGTTCTTTTGTTCTCACTGTCTCTATTGAATTTTCGGTAGTCCTTTTACTTTTTATCGTTTGTGTCCTATGCAATTCATTTGAGAACTTTGCATGAATGTACTAGGATTTAACTTTATTACAACTTTAAAATTTGTGACTTAATTTATCGTGAGGGAAGTTGCGTGTCTTCATTTTGGAGGATCCCAACTGAATATTGCAGAAATTATACTTGTTCACCCAATGTTTGTTTTTAAGAACAAAACCTAACGACACTGTTTAAAACATTGTAGCTTGGGATGGGAAGTGCAACAGAGACGCTATGTGGACAAGCTTTCGGAGCTGGGCAGGTTGATATGCTTGGCGTTTATATGCAACGTTCGTGGGTGATTTTATCTGTGACCAGTATTTTGCTCTTGCCAATATACATTTTTGCTGGTCCAATTTTGAAGCTTCTTGGTCAACAGAGTGATATAGCTGATCTTGCTGGGAATTTCGCTATTTTAGTAATTCCGCAACTTCTTTCGCTAGCCTTCAATTTTCCAACGCAAAAGTTCCTTCAAGCTCAGAGTAAGGTTAGCGTCATTGCATGGATTGGGTTCGTGGCTTTAGTTCTGCACGTTGGGTTGCTCTGGCTCTTCATTCATGCGTTAGAGTTAGGCTTAACTGGTGCAGCTCTGGCATATGATATCACGAGTTTGGGGATCACAGCGGCTCAACTTATTTACGTTGTGGTCTGGTGTAAGGATGGATGGAATGGATTGTCATGGTTGGCTTTTAAGGATATTTGGCCCTTTGTTAGGCTCTCTCTTGCATCAGCAGTAATGCTTTGCCTTGAAATTTGGTATTTGATGAGTGTCATAGTTCTTGCTGGCAACCTTGATAATGCAGTGATTGCTGTTGATTCCCTCTCTATATGGTAAGATCATACTTTCATTTACATAACACCAGAAAAAGAAGCCATGTAACCCCAGCTAATTGGAGTGGCATAGGTATGCTGCACACTGCATAGATATTAACGGAAGGATATAGTTTAGATGAAATAAGAAATCTTGAGTAATTTCTCTTTTGTAATTCTTTGCAACTATAATGGAGACGAAATTAATTCTATCATGAAAATGCAATCAGTGGTAAGTTAAACAACTAGTCAATTTGCTTCCTGACGTCTCACTATTTGCCTGCCAAACTATGTTCATACTGACACCAGATTGTGTAACGCGAGTAGGAGGAGAGTCAAAATTAAAACTACGGAATGAGAGGGAATAGACTGAGTTAAATATCTCTTTAGTGATTTTGTTGGATGAATTGGACACAGTATGAATTCATACAACCTCGTAAATCATTCCTCCATCAGATGCACAGTCGCAACTTTTACATTTATTTATAATTATTCAAATAATGTATGTAAGATAACTTTTTTGCTGATTATTTCAATGACGTTTTGTAGCATGAATATCAATGGGTGGGAAGTCATGCTCTTCATTGGAGTAAATGCAGCTGTCAGGTATGCAACCAAAATTACTGTCTTGTGAGTTTGATTTTTGTCTGTTTACTCTGGCAAATAGGTTGACAACTTCACATTGTTAGTACTGGTTGGTTACAAATTTGAAATGCAGGTTTTTAAGTTAGCCATGTAATATATGTGATCATGTTTGTGTTTTTCTTATTTTCAGTGTCAGAGTTTCTAACGAACTTGGGCTTGGACGTCCAAGAACTGCCAAGTATTCTGTATACGTGACAGTCTTTCAGTCACTTTTCTTGGGAATCTTTTTCATGGCTATTATTTTGGTGGCCAAAGATTATTATGCCCTTATTTTTACTAACAGTAAGGTTTTGCAAGAGGCAGTTTCGAAGCTGGGATTCCTCCTAGGTATTACAATGGTTCTGAACAGTATTCAACCAGTGATTTCAGGTATAATAGACTACCATTTTCCTTGTTTACTTCATGAAGGGAAACAGGTAGTTCCTTTATCCTATTTACAATTTTGAAATCATTCTTACAGGTGTTGCTGTTGGAGGTGGGTGGCAGGCCCTGGTGGCCTACATCAACGTAGGCTGTTACTACTTATTTGGGCTTCCACTGGGGTACCTTCTTGGTTATAAAGCAAATTTGGGGGTTGAGGTAATATACCACAACTCTAATTGCATTTCCATCAAAATCTCCTTTTATAAGATTCATAAATTTAGTGCAAACTGTTGACTTTTCTTCATTTAGATCTGCAAAAGTTAGAGAAGAAAATAGCAAGATTGCTTGTTGCTGTACTGTTGTTTGCTGTGGAGTGAAAAATGAATATGTCTGTTCTGATACCAGCTTAAAATTTTGTTTTTGATAACTGCGTTTATCCAAGGCTAATTTAACTGTTTTATAGATAAAAGTGAATTGCTAAAAGAAAGGAAAGAGATAAAAGACAACTCTTACTAACGGTTCTGATATTTTTTCCCCATTCAGGGACTTTGGGGTGGTATGATGTGTGGAATTCTTCTCCAGACCTTCCTGCTCGTGTTGATACTTTACAAAACCGATTGGAAGAAAGAGGTAGCCAATGCATTTCATTCTCTCTGAAACTTTTGTTGGCATTTTACTTCTAGTTCTGCATAAAAGTGATACTTTGTTTCCACAATAACTTCTTGCAATAGTAGAGGAGCAAATATTTAAGTCTTTTAGTTATGCTGATACTAATTTTATTGCTAGAAAACCAAAAGCAAATTGCCACATGGCGGAAGATGTTCCCTGCTCTACTTTTCATATATGGATGAATTTTGAAATGCAAAGCTAAATAGTTGCCTTTTCTTTTCTTATTTTTATTCTTTCCTTTTTTTTTTTCTCTTTTTAATTTGCTTGAATGAATTCACAGACTGTAGTTTCTTTCAATCATTTAACCCTTCTCAATTGTAGGTGGAACAAACAAGTGATCGCATGAGGATATGGGGTGGACAACAAATCGAGGCTGATAAAATTGCTGCTTCTACGTAATTTTTGACATGTTGTAAGCTCATTGAAAACAATTCTAAAATAAAAGTTATTAAAACTTATAATTTAAGTTTAGAGATGAACAAGATAGTACTTGAATTTTTCTTTTAAGAGAAAAGTTTAAATGAATTGAAAAATCAGTTATTCATATTCATTTTCATAAAATCCATCATCTTTCTAAAACTGCCTCCCTTTAGGATTCTTGGTCTTCTCTTTAGATTTTTTATCTCATTTGTTATCAGATTGACGATAAGAGTTTGTTACCAGACTCATGACGACAATTAGAGTAAAATTGTTCGGTCAAAATATTGAATTGAGTTAGACTATCTTTGATATTCCTAGGTTTTTTGAGCTCTTTGTAAATTCAGGTAAGTGAAGCTAGTTTGAATATTTTTAATACATATTGTAATACTTATTTTATTAAGTATGAATTGGATGAATTTGAATTAAATTAAATGAATATTTATGTATGGTATAATGTAGTATCAATGTTTGTGAATAATATGGAATGGTGATTAAGACATGATATCTTCAAGAAAGGAGATATCCGTGTTGAGATTGTTAGGATATGCATTGTTTGAAGATTTGATCTATGGAGACATCCTGACTTTACTAGTACATTAATGAAATCATATAGATGAAGATAAACTGATGGTGAGAGTCGAAAGAGGTTTATATGGCTATGTCCGAGGTTTGAAATTTAAGTTGATCGAAATAGGACATATGAATTAACCATGTACATATGGAAACTGTATCTGAGATTTGAAATATGAACTGATAAGAACATTGAAAACTGTATCCAAGGTTTGAAATAGGAATTAATCGAAACAAATGGAATGGTATATGACAGGTGCATACCTTTGAGTCTAATTCAATGCACGAGTTTTCTAAAAATAGAGAGTTTGGTGTCTTTGTATGTGTGAGTCACTATATGTATGACATAAGTTGTTATAGAGATGTGATAATGGTAATATGATGTATGAGATGAATTATGAAAGCATGATGTGGTTTAGTTTAGTTGAGATTGAAATTTAAGTTATAAATATACATTTTTAAAACTTTCTAGTTTACCATTCTTTTTTGTGGTGTTTGTTTTGTTTTTAAATCACAACTCTCTCTATTTTACCCTTCTTTTTGTGTAGTGTTTGTCTTTTTTTTTAAATCTTATGTGATAATGTATTACACGTGAGCAGGGGTTTGGAAGGAGGTGATGTGATTCCTTACTCAATTGATGGAGAAGTTTTATTTTATTTTATTTCGTGATATATGTGAAAATATTTTTTATAAATCTCATGTGAAGAATATTTTGAAATATTCTGATGGATGTATGAATATTTATATTTAAATTTATTATATAATTTCTAGACAACAGAGTTCCTATTATATGAAAAATATATGATATTATATTTGGTACCAGAGTAGTTAATCCATAGGATGACTTAAGAGTCATGAGTTTATTGTGTTTCTTCTTTGTGTATATTTTTTAAATTTAGTTTTTAGAAATAGGCAAAATATTTCTAATTAGATGTTTGACCATGATCTTTGAAATTCTTATTGTATTTGAGTTAAGTTGATTATCATAAATGAAGATAAATTTTTTAAAGAAAAAAAAATCTTGATAAAATAGTAAGAGTGCACACTTATGACTACTTATGACTCAATCTGAGATCTATTTTTATCTTGTTTAGAATATTTTAAAAGTTATGTTTTGATTAATTAATTAGATTTTGTATAAAATTTGATATTAGACATAAATTAGAATGTGTCTAAAGTGGTTCTTGTAAGTTGTTTTATTAACATTGATATATATAACTTCTAAGTGAATTTGAGATATTTATTATATATATCAGTTATATTATAAAGTTTTTGTATTATTAAATTTGCTTTATTGTAGAATTTATTATGTGAGATACTAAATTTAGTGATTCAACTGGATAATGGAGGAATCCTTAGAATATTTTAACTTAATAAAAAATTATTACAAATTATATTTTAGTCATTTTCTTATTAATAATAAAAATTATTATTAAAAATTAATAATAAAAAATGAAACCGAAATATTAGTATTTTTTTCTGCATATAAACTTACTGTTAATAAATATTGATAGATATTATTGAGATTCAAACATTTTATTTAAAATGCATTTTGAATTACAAATTTATGTTTCATTAAGTTTCTAGCATAAAATTACTATGTTATATACTCTTTAAAATTGTGTTTTTTTATTGTTAAATAATTTCATTGATATTTGTTATATCTCATCAAACCTTCAATAATATTTTATTTTCACTGGTCTGGTAAATATTTTATCATATATTACTAGGCTTTTAGACTAGTTATGCTTCTCAAAGTTAGTTAGATTTGTTCTGCCAATCTTACTAAACAAGGCCCGCCCACAATTCATATTAATTATTGGCAGAAAAAACGGTAAAATACCGTGACTAAACTAAAATTATGTAAAAATAAAAAAAAAAAAAAAAAAAAAAAAAAAAAAAAAAAAAAAAAAAAAAAAAAAAAAAAAAAAAAAAAA
>Ga0209489_109591_pt1 | contig 11846 bp, 11 predicted proteins | sample SiratrowhiteBW_FD_187527 | JGI IMG/M metagenome (GOLD analysis project Ga0209489, IMG submission 187527) | Root nodule microbial communities of legume samples collected from California, USA - Siratro white BW (SPAdes) (version 2) | ecosystem: Host-associated > Plants > Roots > Nodule | place... | reverse complement strand
GGAAAAACAAAAACCTAAATCTGCTCTAAGGAAAAGGGGCAGAAGATGAACTTACTCTAACGGAGGTTCTGATCGGATAGACTTGCTCTATTCTCCGCCACGAGTCCAACGGTGGGCTCCGCTTGAAAAACTGATGAGGTATGGAAGCAGAGACTTAGAGAGAAGTCAGAGAAAAAGAAGTTAGGGGTTTTAGAGAGATGATGGCTTGAGTTGAAATGAGACTTGACTACTTACTTTTTCTATAAATACGCGTTTTTTAGTTTAATAATATAATAATCAAGTGCTCATTCCACTTCTACCATTTCACTCAAATGACAGATTTTCTAGGTTGTTACATTCACTGTTTTTCAAGAATTGGAATCCTGTTAGTTGTTTAGTGTTTCAAATTGATTGAAATTGTTTTGGAACTTTTTTTTTTAACCTTTGACTGATTGCTTTGCATATCATCTTAATAGTTTCTTTAAAGATTCTTCATTCCTCCCTCTTGAACTTGGCCAAAACTTGTTTTATACCTATTGCCTATGTTTAATCATGCAAATTGTCTTTTATTATATAATTATTCCTCATTTATAGTATTTTATAAATTTTGATTAATATTTTAGAGTTTTGTATAAATATAATATTTTTTTCAAACAAACAATATGCGTAATAATTGAACCAATAATTGTATAAATAAAAATAAATAATAATGGTACTAGGAAAAATATATTTCAGTGTTCAATTTGAATTTGTTTTGAGTTACATACACGAAAGATGCTTAACTAGAGTTCAAAATAATTAATAGCAGACCATCAAAGTAAATTACAACAAAATAATTAACAAGGGTTCATTCATCTGTTTTGTCCTCCTCCCTTATATGATTTTCAGATCCAACACGAAATTAAACATGCATAAAATAAGTAAAATACTCATAAATAATGCTACTTCATGAAGCATGAAATGTTGTTTAATATTTCTACATTCACATAAAATATCTGAAAACATATTACATCTGAGAAAGCAATAAGTTAGACACAAAATTGTGAAATTTGAAGATAACTTCAAATGCATGACAAGAATGACATTTTAAAAGTGACAATGGAACATATTTATCCACCTGTCACAAGTGATCCTTACCCAGCTGAAATTCTCATCACTAAATTGAATATAACATTTTCTTATGAATTTTGACTTTGAAATCAAATTTCAATTTCAATATAGCACTTGCTCTTTAAACTTATGATTTAAATTCCAAACAAAACTTCAATTTCAATATTTAACTTGCTTCTATAGTTCATAATTTCCATGCCATAGCAAACATTGATAAATTATATAAGCAACCAATGATCAGAATAATATACCATTCATTCATAATTGAGAAAGTATTGTAGCATAAGAAATATTTCAATTTGTTCTAATTGCCATTGGGCCAGAAAATGTTCATGTGGAAAAGGAATTGTCTAAGATTGTATTGTTATGATTCTAAATGATTCTATGTTACTCTAGCAGATGATCAAGTTTCTTAATTAGTTGATCTCATTTGTCATTTAGAGCTAAACTTGAGGACTAAAAATTGGTCTTGTACCTCAATTACCTTTTTTCGTTTTGTTGGTGAAGTTAGGACTTAAGATACTGTTAAGGGTGTTGCGATGGTGATAACTAAAGATTCTTTATGCTCAACTTATTTATGGTAGTTTATCCTTTATCCAGAGTCTCATCTTTCTATTAGTATGAGATTTATTATGAAATCAATGAATCACTATTTGATCACCTAAAATTTTGATAACGAGTTAGTGATTGGTGAACTTGCATGATATCATTTTAGTCAAACTAATTGGTATTTATGTAGGTTGTGGGTGTTATCACTTTTACACCTGGAAAAGGGGGACCAGGGGCAAGACAGAAAACAACAATAAGGTTGTCGTGGTCAATTAAACTTTTTTCTTTCCCTAAAAAATGTGACATCATATGTTTTATATCCTTGTCATTCAAATCATGGTTTTGGTTCTTAATCAACATTTTTATCATTGCTTTTAAACCTTTAATCTTGTTTTCCATGTCTCTAAATTGAAGATGACAACTTTTTGGACAACAATAACTTCTTGATTCCTTTTTAGTAATGATGGTGTCATAGTCTTTACGTAACAACGAACTCAACCATGTCTTTCTTCTCCAAACATTGATGCAAATGCTTTCTCTGTAGCCTCACTTAATGAGTTTTGCATAGAACTTTGAAGCATATATATATATATATATATATATATATATATATATATATATATATATATATATATATATATATATATATATATATATATATATATATATATATCAAAGTTAACAACTAAAAATATGGAGCAACACCTAGACATATTTCATACATTGAAATCAACTTACAATTGAAAAACAGGTTTAGGCTGAGTTCAATAGGGGGTGAATTGAACTTTCAAAACTTTTTGCAAAGATGACATTATAAAATGTAGAATGAAAATTCTTTATTAAAACTACTGAAAATTGATATTAAGAAGTGTACAACAAAAGTTTAATAGATTCCATATCATAATCAATTAATTGAAATAATGCACAGACTTGAAAATAGCAAACAACAGTTAACTGGAATCACAAAAACAATCAACTGAATACTTTACACTCAGTCAAACAGTTCAGAAAACAAATCACATCCAGAAATAATTAATCAAGACGTTAACAAGAACACAAATTAGTCAACCAGTAAAAATATCAAAATCAAAAGCGGAAGCAATTAGTTGATTTTAAAATGTATCCAGAATTACATAGAAATAACCAGATGAACAATATTTGTAGTAAACTCCACATCAACCACACAATAAGGCTATTCAGTTTAATTGACAAATCAAGAAATAAAAATTGATTCAAGAAAGCAAATTTCCAGTACTTCAATCTGCTAAACAGTGATATCAGAAAACTTTAAGCACTCCAATACTATCAGGTAATGATTCAGTCAATTATTCATATGATAAAACAGTTTCAGAAAAACACAAAATAACACTAGAACAATAAACAATCAATTAGACGAGAAGAATAATTAATTGTGCGAGCGACAGAAAAATATGATAAGCATTCAAGAAGAGAGAAAGAGAGATCAAGAACACAAGATTTTATATTGGTTGACCCTTCCTCAAGGGCTACGTCTAGTCCTTTGCCAACCAGCAAAGATTTCCACTAATCAAGATCACCAAGATCAGTTTACAACAGTACAAACTCCTTGCAACCGCAAGAAACCACTGCTCCCAACAGCAAACAACCCACTACACCCTACAACAGTTGTCTAAACAATGCAGAACCCACTGCACTAGACCAATTACAATTACAAACCCTATGTAAATTGTAACAACACGCTCACAGTACAAAGAAGATCAATAACAGAACAATTATACCAGTAATTATGCTCAACAAACTACAAATTGAATTAAGAACAAAGTAGAACACTTAGCTCTGGATCAAAATCACAGTTTCACGAATTCAAACTCAAAGCAAGGCTCTAGATCAGTATTCTTGATGTAGTTCTTGATGAAAATCAATTGACACAGCTGTTTGCAAGTTTTTCTCTCTTAGAAAAATTCTCAAGTATATGCTCAAATATCTCTTGGTTTGGTTGCAATGAAATCAGGTGCTTGCCCTTTATATAAGAAATCTGGTTATTAATCCTGTCAAAACTTCAATCGATTGTATCAATCGTTTAATCGATTGAATTTTCTGTGAGTTAGAAGAAAATTCATCAAGTTCAGATCCTGAAAACAGTATGCTGAAATCCTTTCTAAAATAGTTTTTCAAATATGAATTAACCTTATTTAAAACCTTTTAATACTTTTCTTAAGCAAAATCAATTTTGGAGCTTACTTTGAATTATGTATCATGCATCTTATGATTTTAAACCAAAACTAAACTCTCTCACACACGCAGCCTAAGTCTAGAATCAAAACTCCAACAAGCTTTATGAGTCTTCATGCAATCCACGTTGCTAGCTATGATCCATTGTAGACTTCATTCTTTTGTTGGTTTCTTCAAATCATATAGCAACTCTTAGTGCTAGCAATAATAACATCTTGTGTTTCATCATCCACTCGTTTTCCTTTTCAACTAGAACTTGACGGGTTTTTATGAACATTTCAATTGTACTAACCTCTTCTCTAACCTTTTTTCCAACATTCTACATGAATTCAATATTAATAGTGAATATGTGTACACAGATTAGTATATATATATATATATATATATAAGATGAGAGAGAAGAATTAATACAATACCAATTTAACTCTAACTCTAGTAAAGTTTACTGGTCTCATTCTGTGCATATACTTTTGCTTTCTCCTGGTCATTGCTTTCCTTTTCACTAATGCTTTGTATCTTAGACAAGAAAAATATACTATCAGTAGACTTGGAGGTTTCATTACACTTATATTAGTCAAAATAAATAAATAAATTTAACAAATTCAGTGATCTCTCAATGAAAGCAAAAGCAACAATCTCATACCTAGATCGTATTTTTTTTCTTGTATGAGCTACTGGAAACTATATTCAGAAATTTTGTGTGGACAATGTTTTAGTCATTCTTTCACGGTGGATTATTTTTCAAAAAGTAGTCTCTTTATATACCATTCGTAGTGCCTTCACACATCATTATACAAGTAAATACTGCTCCCTATCCTTTCTCTGAAATAATACTTTTTTCCTGGATAAAGTCACAACTTATTAATATCTCATACATAATTCCTTAGACAAAAAATTGATTCAAATACCATGACATAGTTCCATATGTATTCCTTGTAATATTTTACTAAAGCCTTGAAGTTCGTATAAATCAATGGACAAAAGTCTACACTCCTAGCTATAATCCCTAGAAAATGATATGATCTTCATGGGTTTATATAATTTAGGATGTTCTTTGTAATTTTTATTATGTATATTAATTGAGTGGTTGAATATTCACATGGGAAGATAAAAAAAGAAAACTACAAGAAGGTGAATCATTCATATTCTCATGGTGGGAAATAATGATGCATTTGGTGGGAATTAAAGACCATATTAGTAGGAGTTCATTACTAGTAATCATTAAACGTTACTTACTGAAGATTAATGTGAAATTTAGAGAGCTTTATGTAATTTGTCCTATAATGTACTTAGAAATGTGATGGAAGATATAAATGAATTTTGAAAGAAAATTGAGTTTTCTCTTTGTGAGAACTTTATGGTGTTCTGAGTTATAAGAACCCAAATCTGATCTTATCAGGGTAACCGGTGGCAATCAACCCCTTGACTTATCACTCACATTCTCATCTTTCTTGAGTGTGGAGCCAATATCCTTCTCCCTTCTCCAAATTGAATATCAAAACGGTACCCTGTATTTTTCTCAACAAAAAATAATTGAGATTAGACACCATTTTGTCAATAAGAGCAATTGGCTCTTCATCTTTTTTCCAATATAATTTCTGGGTGATCTTCAATATCTCTTAAATGTATTTGTAAGAATTGAGTCGATCCTTGAGTTCTTTTCTAACTTGTGGCTATTTCAACATGAAAATTACATTAGTTGTAATATATATATACATAAAAAACTAGTAAGCATTAATAATAAGATAAAGTTACTCATAAAAACTGGTAGAAAAATAAAATATGAAGGAAAAAGGAAATAAGGTTCTCCATATGATACCTGAATTTTATGTTCTTATCAATTCATTATGTTTATAACTACAGGAACAAAATACGAAGGACGTAACTATCAATACAACTATTCATGCCTTCATCTGCATGTTTCATATCCACAGGAAACTTATAAGCTTTATATAAAAGTAATTGTATTGCATCATAACTAGCAACTGAATTTGTGCTTTAAAACTGATCAAAAGAAGAACCAACAGTAACAACTACTCCACACCAGTAGTATATATATTAACACCAACATTAACAACTACTCCACACCAGCAATATATATATTAAAACCAGCAATAATATAGAAATTTCATCATAATTGTTTATATGATAAATCCATAGCATATCACAATTTATATGAAAATTATCAAACAATACACTACAGAGAAAGGTTGTTAGCTTTGTACTATTAAGTTAAAATAAAAATTTTATTTATATTGTTTTGTAATATATATATACATGAAATTTATTACCTTCTCGAGCAGTTATTTCATGATTTACTCCTTCATTCAATATTTGGTCTTTTTATACTTGTTTTATTCTTTTTCAAAATCTGCTTGGTCCAGTTCATTTTCTTCTTCAACAACTACTTTATATTTTTCTCCTATTTGATCAAGAAACTCAACAATCGACATTGATACACATAATGTGGTTGGTTGTTTCTTATTAATAGCAATTCGTTGAACAACTATTGACCCATAATCTTGTATCAAAGCCTTTTTCTTTTTGCCATTTATTTGTGAATCATCACGTTTCATTGCTGGTGTCTTGGTAGATTTCTGATTTTTTTCCTTCGATTTGCCAATTGCATTCTTTCTTTCTCCAATGACCTCATCAGTCATCTTAGTATTCACCTCTTCCAGTATTTCCTTTTTTGGTGGCTTTCGTTTGGCAATTGAATTGCCAATTTCAAGTAAGGCAACTTCAATGCTTTCAATCTTTGATTTAGTTTTTTCTATTTTTGTTATTACCCTTTTTTCTTGTTCTTTGGCTTTTTTATTTCCTATTTGGTATGAACTATTCCCAAAGATTGTGAAATGGATAATATCCTTTCTCTTGAGTCATTAATGACTTGTAGTGTTGTGTTATTATTTTAACAATGTGCTTTGTTTTTACCTTCCACAATTTCGATTGCCATCATATTTTGACTAGGTTGTTTAGGTTCTTCCACACTAGAAGTAACAGTCTTCTTGTTCTAGCATCCCACTTCAAAATTGGACAATTTAAATTGTCCATTAGGAACAACCAAAGGATCCTTAGTTTCCTCAATCCCTTTTACGAGTTTCACACTAAGGCTTTTAAGAAATTCCTTGCTTGATCTAATTTCTAGTATATCCAAATATTGATCGTTCACTTAACCCTTTCCCTAAGATTTAATTTTCTTTTCTAGCATAGTTCTTTTCCCATTATTTGAGAATACAAAACAAAATTGGTTTATAATCAATTATCAAATATGACAGTATATAATCAATCACTACTTCAAACCAGTTTAAGGCAGTTTTTTTATTTTGAGAAAGAAGAAGAACATTTTGTACATATGATAATCTGAAAAAAGAATATGTGATATGTTATTCAACTCCAAGAAGACTATCATTTTCATCTTTGTTTACATGCAATTAAATTACTATTGATTAATTACTAAAATAAATTTGTCAAATTTTAATTACTATGAACCTCACAAAATATAAATGTGATAAATTACATGTTTCACAATTGTGTTACAGTTATAGCTTCTTATTTGTAGAAACAAGGTAAATATAAACCATCAAGATATAGACTGTATGACAATGGAATCCTTAAACCATCAAGATATATAAAGCAATTGTTTCTAGTCCATGAAGTCAAATAAAGTTTCATTAATATCATCTTTAGGAGAAATAAAATTTTCTTCAATGATGTTTGTATTGAATTAATTGATCCTACTAGGTTGGATAACTTAGAAAATGAAGTTAACATTCTCCTGTGTCAACTAGAGATGCATTTTCCTCCATTTTTTGATATCATGGTCCATTTAATTATTCATCTAGTGAGAGAAATTAGAATATGTGGTCCTATGTTTTTACGATTACCCAATTAAGCAATGCATGAAGATATTCAAAGGGTATGTGAAGAATCCATATCGACCAGAAGCATCTATTATTAAGAGATATATTACAGATGAAGCAATTGAGTTTTGTACCATATATATGTCAAAAGTAGATGCTATAGACGTCCTGAGGTCTCGGTATGAAGGAAGGCATGAAGGCAAAGACACACGAGGTGTGAGGGTAGTTCGAAAATATCAACAACAGGTACTCCAAGCACACTTGTATATTGAATAGTATTGATGATGTTCTTTCCTACATAGATTCACACAAAATGATTGTTGACTGAGCAAAGCAAGACATTTTTGAAATGGTTTAAAGTGAAAATTGGTGAAAAATATTGTGATGTTGATGAGTTGAAATGGTTGGCACGAGGACTTAGGTTTGATGTCATAACATGGTATGGATATGATATTAAATGAGTTTTCTTTTTATACAAACACTGAGGATCAAAAAAGTACAATGTAAAATAACGGTGTCACCCTTGAGACAGAGTCAATGCACTTTGCTAGTTCAAAAGACAAAAATTTTGTGATGGCTACAATAAGTTACTTTGGAGTAATTGAAGAAATTTGGGAAGTTGACTACGTGAAATTTAGAGTTCCAGTATTTAAGTGTAAATGGGTTGATAGTAACACATGAGTGCATGTTGATGACTTGGGTTTTACCTTGGTTGATCTTGCAAAGATAGGTTCTAAGGAAGATCCTTCCATCATGGCTTACCAAGCAAAATAATTTTTTACGTCAAAGATCCCTCTAATGAAAGGTGGTCAGTTGTCATCCAAGGGAGAAATGAATATGATGTCGATAACCATGATGACTCAATAGTCCAATATGCTGACATTCCTTCATTCTTCAAACACTTACCTCCAATGAATGAGGAAAATGATGTTGATGAAGCACATTGTAAATGGAGTTATCACAATGAAGAAATATGGGAGAACATCATAACATTTCCAGAATAAAATTAAGTAATGTTTATTTATTTATTTTTTATTTTAATTTGGACATTGATTTTACTTAATTTGAACATTTAATGTTATGTTTATTTAGTTTTGTTTAGTTTTAATGTTAAGTTTGTGTTTTTTTTAGGTCATGGTTGATTCATCAAATAAGACTAGAGAAACTAAAAGCTTGAGAGCTCTTACGGTTAATCGTCTTGGTGGTTCTAGGGTCCCAGTTTACATAGACCCTCAAATTGGTAGGACTTCAGGCCCTAATCATGCCCAGTTTGTTGGTTATTTGGGTGTCTTATCCCATAAAGGTTTCTATTTTGCTTCCAGACTAGGATCATGTGACTGAAGCAGAGAAAAATCTGATTTGGCAGGATCTATGTGTAAGTGATTAATTTAAAGGTTAATTACATGATGAGTATTTTTGTTCTATCTTTAACGACTTATTTATTTTATTTTGCAGACAAACTTTGAGTTTGAAACCACCAGCTTCATTAGAAAGAAGATTTTGTTATCCATTGCCCCAAAATGGAGAAATTTCAACACAAACTTGACTAATTTCTACATTTTTGATAAATACAAGGGAAAGTCCCCTTGGAGAAATATGGCATTGATGAAGAGACTTGAACACAATTTGTCCAAAGTAGAGAGGATCCCTCTTGGTAGATTTGTTTTTTTCATGACAATTTAATTAAATCATATGATGTCATAACTTAATTTTTTATTGTGTGGGACAAGAGGAGGAAAGCTCAAGACATTCAACATGAGAATGTCACCCCCATCGATTGTCTCAGAGAGGGGGGTGCATGATTTATTGGAAAAGAAGATGTTGGAAAAAGAGTTAAAAAGATTAAAAGACACATCATCTTCATATGATGTTATTTCTCCTCCATCCCTTCCTAGTCCCAAGAGATTGACCAACGGATTGTAAGTTAATAATAAATTCATCACATCCAACGTCTTATTTTTATAATTAATGTTGACATATTGTATTATTTTTTACAGGATTCCCTGGTGGAGCAGCGCTACCAGGGAAGTTTTTTTGTCCATGGAAGACAAGACATATTGACCTCTGCTATTGGCACTGAAGAGCACCCTAGTTGTGTCTAGACTATTGGGTATGGTTTGGGGTGAGACTGTATTTTGGATCCGCTCCCCGTTCTGTCTCATCTCAAAATGCAAGCATAATAATAGATCAGATATTTTAGATGAAAGATGAATTAAGGGATCAATTGAAAGATCAAATAAGAGATGAATTGAGAGATTGATTAAGACGAGAATTTGGAAGCAGCTGGGATCCATGGGCATCTCACAGTACCACACTCCTCTATAGGATTGTGTAGCACTACCTACACTTGGGAGAGTCAGCACAAAAGGAGTTGTGCTTCTGAGGACGAGGAGGAAGACACAACCATCGATATGTCATACCGGTGTAAGTTATTTGTTGGAGATCCTCCTCGACTGGTGGTCATTGGGAGAGTGTATGCCACATCTTCGACGATCCATACTCTACCACTTGGAGATGATTTTGCTAAAGTGGTTGTCGAAGAAGTTAGACATGCAGATGCCGAGGTGCCATGTCCACATCAAAGGTTAGATTTGTGAGAGAGGCACTTGGTACATTTATTGCGTGGCCTACACATCTCCTATAGACCATTTCTAGAAGGCCTCAGGTATATTGTCATAATTTCTCTTAATATTATTTAAATTGACATTTAATGTTATTAATATTGATACTTTTTGTTTCTGTGTTACAAGACGGTGGGAGGAAAGACAAATCACCAATTGTTGGAGGTTTAAGTCCTAAGTCCTAGCCACTCTAGATGAATGTGAATCCACTTCAGGAGTTGGCTAGGCTCTCCCACGAGTTATTTGACTCACCTTGTGCAATTCCTTGGGATGAAGCCATCTTTGGTGTGGACAATGTTGGTGTACCATTGTACATATCCCTCCAAGACGTGCTTGAAATCATTTAGGGAAACTAGATGATAAACATTGCTTGCATTCAGTTATGGATGATGTAAGAATACCTTTCTATATGTTATTTGATAAAATATGTTTCATCAACCACTTTTACCAATATTGATATTAACAATGCATGTACAAAGTACTTATGGATTCCTTGAGCCACAAAGTATTCAGAACTCTGGAAATAAAAAATGGACTGCCAGACTTATATAGATAGATGGATCTCAAAATCCAGAAAGAGAATTTACTTTGCCCCTGTTGTTCATTCGTAAGTTTCACACCTTTATATTTTGATCTTAGTAATTTAGAGAATATGAGAGTAATGGATTGACTATTTCAGGTCCAATTGCCAACTCATGCTTGTTTTTCCCACGGATAACACAATGGTTTGGTTATGTTCACTATATCGAAAGCCAAGTTCAGATATGAAATAAGTAGTACAAGGGTATGATTTAATTAACTTTAAATAATACATCACTCTTGTTTGTGTAATATGCAAGTTACTAATCATCTTAGATTTTAGTGCAATTAATGTTTGTAATGTTCCTGGTGGAAGATCTACATCCACATCCCAGAACCTACGTTGGATATATCCTAAGATATTTAATTCTAAATTAAATTTATTAAATTAGTTTTTGACTTATTTCATGATTTAACTTTAATGAAAGTGTAACAAGCAACAAGGAAGTTGGGAATGTGGATACTACATCATGCATTGGATAAGAACCATAGCCCAAGTTTGTATCACTGACTCTTGGGACCAGGTTTGAAAATGTGTAAATTGTAGATAAAATGATTTCCAAGTTTCACATAATGATGATTAATAACACTTGTTCTACCTATATTTAAGCTTGTTCAAGACCAAGAGTCATTGGACAACCAAACAATAGAAAAAATTCGAAAAGAATGGGTAAGATATTTATTACAGTTAGAAGTAATTTGTAGATATATAAGTGTATTATATTGTGTACATTTGTAGATATATATATACATATATACATATATATATATATACATATATACATATATATATATATATATATATATATATATATATATATATATATATATATATATATATATATATATATATATACATATATACATATATATATATATATACATATATACATATACATATACATATATATATATATGTATATATGTATATATA
>Ga0209489_109590_pt1 | contig 11846 bp, 8 predicted proteins | sample SiratrowhiteBW_FD_187527 | JGI IMG/M metagenome (GOLD analysis project Ga0209489, IMG submission 187527) | Root nodule microbial communities of legume samples collected from California, USA - Siratro white BW (SPAdes) (version 2) | ecosystem: Host-associated > Plants > Roots > Nodule | place: USA... | reverse complement strand
ATTATTTCGCTTATCACTTACTTTTGAATGTACTAAATATATACATAACTTCGCATTCTAAAATAATGCTGCCTATATTCATTAAATATATATATATATATATAATGAATATGGTGATGATAATATATATATATATATATATATATAATGAATATGGTGTCCTTGACCTTATAGATAACATAGGCCTTGAAGCTGATGTGGATTGATTTAATCTACGTAGGAACATGATGAAGGTCGAAAACACGTACCTTTTTCAATTGTGAACATAGAACTTGAAACCACTAATGATGTTGGTGGTGGAGACATTCAAGAACCTTCTAAGTCCACCATTGCCCATTTTGAGACTAAAAATTCTCCAGGTTAAGAAAACTCTTTGTATTTATTTTTATGTAATGCATGGTAATAGGTTGTTCTAACAGAGATCAATATGAATTTTATCGTTTGAATGTGTTTTTATAGTTTTACTTTTGGATGGCATGCTTAGTTATTTTCTCCTTCCTTTTCAGAGAAACTTTCTCAGATCAGTGAAGATTCAAGTGTTGCTTGTACTATAACAAGGGAGCTTGAGCAACTGGTCTCTGACAAGCATTTGGCTTTAGAAAACTTGGTTGTGTTAAGTAACTTCCTTGTGAAGCATGCTTGCCTTCGTTTAACAGGCAATGCAATGAGTGATAGATACAAGGGCTTTGCCTACACTTGTCTGGCTGACCTTTTGAAGTTTCTCCAAAGCCATAGTGTGTTTGATGTGTTGGGGTCAAGCCACTCTGAATTTGTTGAGTTATTACAAGATCTGCGTAATCTTGGTTTCAATAAGGATTGGTTGGATGATGTTGAAAGACTCAAAGTGCTTTGATTCAGTCTCTGAAGGATCTTAAACATCAATTTGAGGAACATGAGGCTCAAGTTTTCCATCTCAGGACTACTTTGAGCACGCACTTGGCTATCTGATATTATATATTCTTCTTTGTCTTGTTGTGCTGATAAAAGTTGGTTATGTTGAAACTTTGGTCTTTGCTTATATTTCACAGAACTTTTCATGTTTTCGCAAATAAAACCAACTAAACCATCATAATTTGTTTATGTTATTTTTTTTAATGCCTTTGTGTCTTTGGATACAACTGATTAAATATTAATTTCTTCCATTATTGAATGTGATTAGGTATTATGATTTTGTTGTTTATTTTAATTTTTTATCTAAGCAAAAAGCACATCATTACCGTCGAATACCCTTAAAGAAAACAAAATTACAATATTTTAATAGAAAATAAAATAGGCCAAACTTATATATTATAGCTTGTGTGTTATTCTTCACTTAAATTTGAAGTTTCACCTTGATAATTTATTAAATATGTCATTGAAACCTAAATTCAATGAAACAACTACAATAGAGTAGGTAGGTTTGTCTTCAATAAAAACAATATCTAAATTATAGTACTATGTCAAACACCTAATTTCATCCAGGCAAAAAAAAATTTTCTAAGTCAATTTTTGTGAGGTTTCAACTCCCTTTTGTTTAAACTGCTGAGTATTGCTCTTTTCCTTGCCGTTACCTTTGTCCATAGTCTCTTCAGCCTGAGTTTGGTTTCGAAACTCGCGAAGTTCCTCCAATTGCATAAACATGGCGGCCCTACACCTTAATTCTTCGAGGTTGAGGGTTTAGCTGTCTGCAAATAGCCCTGGGCGGAGTGTCATTATCAAATGGTGCAAAGCAACATTTGGATCCAGATTTTTGATCTGAAGAGTTAGCTTTCCGAACCTCTTCATGAATGTCGTCAGAGACCATCCTTTCTCCTGCCTCACATTGATCAAAGCTATAGAACCGACGTGGTGTGGTCGGCTGGTAGCGAACTAAGCATTGAACTTACTAACAAGCATATCAAAGCTAGCAATGGAGTAAGGGGGCAAGTGGGTAAACCAACTCGGGGCTGCCCCTTCAACAACGTGGGGAAAACGTGACAGAACACCATGTCATTATCAGTGTAAAGGCTTACTTGGATGGAAAAGATGTTAACGTGCTCATCCGGTTCAGTAGTTCCATCATAGGGTTCAATACTCAATCCCTTCCAATGGAAGGGGAGTTTAGAGTCTAGGATTCTATCCACATAGGGGATGCCTACGGCTTTCCCTTGCATATTGAGCGACGTCGGTTTCATGCGTCGTAGAATGGAATTTTGATCCTCTCGGGTCAGTTTGGTTGACCACAGTTTCACAGGTACCATGGATTTCTTCTTCACTCCTATGCCTTAAGTCGTTGATTTCTTCTTCATTTTTTCTGTTGCATGGCTGCCATCTGCTCATGCAGACCACTAGCATGGCCATAAGACCGTTTGCCACATTGTCGTGCTCCTGTATCTGGTCTTGAAGTTTGCTTTGCGTAAACACCATTGGAGTTTAGTCTGCATACCTCTCGGCCCCACGGTGGATGCCAATTGTTTTTACAGAGCCTAGCGGCCGAGAACAATAAATGTTCTTGCGGAGCCTTGAGGTTGAGAATAAGATTTCAAGGTGTCAACTATGCTGGTCTCTCTACAAATCTCTGATCTCCAGTAACTGAGATGATGGGGAAGTTGTCCAGGGGAAGGTATTTCGTCGTTTAGGCTGGTATTCAGTTCTCCGAGGTTAAGAATATGAATTGGGCCCTTCTTTCTTTTCCTATTCATTATTTATACCAATATGTGTAATAATTGTTTCTTAGGCATATGAAGGTGTGTAGTCTCTCTTGTTAGAGGTGATACCCTTCTTCTATATATTGTTTCAGAAGAAAACGTGTAGCTTTCCCTGTCAAAGATATTATTAACTTTCTTCTACCTATTGTGTCAGGGGAAAGCATGTAGTTCACACAACCTTACTTTCTTCATAAGGGAGTGCGTCACTCATTGAAATTTATTCTTGTGTCAGAAGTCCAAGTATTTGGTTCCAATATAAGAGAATCGACGAGACTAGTTTGTTGGAAGTTGTCGTATACTTATTAACTTATTAACTTATGCGTATTTTGTAATAAGTGACTTGTGAGTATGACTCATATCGTCTTGAAGAACGTTGTATTCTCGAACGGCCTTATAGTACAATATGCCTTGCCCACGAAAACTGAATTGGAATGCATAATTAATATAATTCTTTTAATATAATTTTTGCTAACGTGAAATACAACAAAGAATCGCAGTTAAAATAAGTAATAATTTTTTTTAGATAAAATATTATTTTAGTATTAGTTAGATCCATACTATATTTATTAAATAAGTTTCTAAATTTACTTGTGTCAGTTTGAGAAGTACTATAATTAAATAATTTTAAATTAAATAATTTTAAAGTAATTAGAATTAACATTGGATAAAGAAAAGCTACATGTTAATAAATATTTTAACTTCAAGACGTTAGAGTGGATTTAAATAATTCCAGAATCCGTTCACTGTTTTTGTTTAACGGAGATTGATCTGGTAGTAGCCATCCTCTATTCCTCGTTTAAGAATGAAAAATGAATCCATCCAAAGGCGATGAAAAGCTTATTTCTTTTCCAACTTTCCGACATATTTTGGGCATTAAAAATGAGAAAAATCTTTCAAAGATGAAACAATACAAAAGACTTGTCCGTTTCACCGTTTCACCGTTTCACCGTTTCACGGTGGTTCAACAGGTATGGAAAGAGATTTGGTTTTGTTATTAAAGGGGTTCCTGATGCTATTCTTCATGAAAAACAATTGTACCATGAAAATCACCAGATCGGGTAATTTACAGCAACATCTCGAAGGTCCATAGTAACATAAAGAAACAAAATAAAAAGTTCTCAAATTCTAAGAAAAAGTAGAAGGGAATCTCAATTATAAAGAAACAAAATAAAAAGCTGTCAAAGTCTAAGAAAAAGTAGAAGGGAATCTCAATTATGCCCAAGCTTTAATGAAAAAACGGTGAAAGAGCATGAAAAGGTGTGAAAGTTTCACTTTGTTGCCGACATACTATGTCAGACACACGTAATAGCGCCAAACACCACACGTTGGAGAGGACACAATCCACATCTTCAAGACGTATCTCTCAATAAAAATACATAAAACATCAAACCCAACTCTTAAAAAAAAAAAAAAAATGAACATAGAATCAAATAAAATAAATATATTCATTTCTTAAATAATTCAAAAATCTTTACATATTCAAAAATATATCCTGCACATGTGATTTCAAAATAAAAATACAAAACCATTTTTGGTATTTTAAAAATTTGTATAATGGAGGTTAGAATTTGTATAGTATTGAAAGTAAAAGTCAATGAAGAACTAGTCACAGGATGAAACAGCCAGTCTCGATGGAGTTATACTACAACTGACGATGACACTACTTGCATCATGACCAGAACAATCTTGTACATCACCATCAAGATTCACCTTAACTTATACCATATATAAATCAACACCTTTTGAATTTATAGTCTGAACATTTAAAAACTTCAAATTGTAAAGATTGGTTACATTATTTTGCATAGAGTTAGAAGATATTTGTTTTTTTAAATCTCATTATTTATAAATTTTCAAATAATTTTGTTGAATATTTGACGGTCTAAAATCTCTTTAGATGATTAAATTAGATGGTAAAATTTTGATGATAACAAAACTCAAGTATATATTTATATTTGATAATGATTTATATACATTGAGCAGTTAAGATTACATATTATTATTAAAACAGACATACACATAGTCCATGAAGAGTTAAATTTTCTTACTATTTATTTTTCTGTTATTGATATGATTAACTGATTTTATATGATATTGTGTTTTAACGTTCAAAATTGTTCATAATGAAAATTATTCAAATTATTATAAAGTATTTAAATGTGATTAATTGATTTTATAGGATGATGTGCTTTAACGTTCAAATTTGTTCATAACGAAAATTATTCAAATTATTGATGAGTATCTCAAATATAATTTTTCTATGTTATTTTAAATTATTTCCGATATATAATTAGCAAGTTTAATGCAGTATAAAAATTAGAGAAATATTTTCAGTTTGAGCTCCACACATTAGAAAGTCAAGATTGCTCTATTCAAGCATTCCAACGGCTAGTTTCTAAATCTACATACAGAGGAGCTAGTTCAAGTTGAAGAATACCATAAGAAGAAAAGAAAATACATTACAAAATACTTTGAATAATTAGAGTAACTATTGAGTGTCTATTGTCAATCTACTATTGAGAGATATAGAGTTTTGAGTTGTGTGAAACCATTGTGTAATTCTGCACCACTGTGAAGTAAACACTTGTGAGCTTTCATTGTTCTCTCTTTTGAGAGTATTTATTTCAATCTTGAGAGGTATTGATCTCAGGGGGAGATTGGGACTGTTATAACTTGGAGAGGTTTGTGTACTCGTGATAACATGGAGAGGTTTGTGTACTCGCTATAACCTAGAGAGGTTTGCATACTCATTGTAACCTGGAGAGGTTTGTGTACTCGTTATAACTATTTGCTGAATAGTGGAACCTCTTGAATGATTTGTTTAAGGGAGAACTGGACATAGTCCAAGAGATTAGGGTGAACCAGTATAAAATGGTTTCATCTATGCTTATATGTTCTTGTCTTGGATGGTCTAGTTTGGTAGTTTTTGTTTATAGCAAATTGAGTTCGGACTTCATTCAATCCCCCCTTAGAACTAGCTATTCCTACAAATTTAAATAATAAGATTATAGCAACAAACCTAATATTCAAAATTACAGAGCTAACTCTTTCAAAGAGAAAATATATAAGAACTTGAAAAATTAGAGAAACAAAATTTAACTAGAGCCAAAAAATTAATAAAGGTTACATGACAAATAAAATAACAAATGAAAGAAATACAATATAAAATTATCATGAACCGTAAATAGTTTAGAAATTAGAAACTCACCTTTTTAACAAATAAATTACAATAAGATATTTCTTTATTGTTAAAAATGAAAATTTGATTTTAAATTACTAAATAAAAGCCAAATTTTAATATGATACCAAAATAAATTATTTGAACATTTTTTCCATCTTTTTATTAAAATGAAAATTAAATTCATTTGAGATCGATTAAATTCAGGCAATGGTACTTGGAAAATCTTTAACTAATCTTATGGAATTCAATTCTTATATGTTTATGGTTCGATTTTGAGCCAGTGGATAAACTCTTCTAAAAGTCTCTTTTTCATTACTAGAAAATTGTTAAATAGTGACTGAAATTAGTGACCAAAAAATTCAGTCACTATCTGTGACTGAATCACTGACCGAGAAAATCGATCACTATTAGTGACCAAATCTGTGACTGAAAAAACCGGTAACAAATTCGGTCATTGATTCGGTCACAATTTGGTCACTGTAACATCCCATATTTTTCATATAATAGAAACTTTAATGCATAGGAATTATATAATAAACTTGAATATAAAAATCCATATATTCATCATGTATTTCAAAATATACTTCTCCAAATAAGATTTAATAAAAACATCTTCATAAAATTACAAATAAAATAAAATGAAGCTTCTCCATCAATTCACTTGGGACTCACACCACCTATCAAATCCTCTGGTCACATGTAACATACACGATCATCACAGTTTTAAAATCAAAACAACAACACACAAAAAGAAGGGTAAGCTAGAGAGTTTTAAAAAAATATATATTTTCATAAATTGGATTTTTGTCTCAACAAAATAACAACAATTCAATCTTTCATAATTCATCTCACATCATACATACACTGACTCACAAACAAAGACACTAGACTGCCTACTTCCGAAAGACACTTGTTCATTGAGTTAGACTCAGAGGTGTGCACCTGTCATATACCATCCATCTGTTCCGATAAGCTCATATTTCAAATCTCGGATACAATTTTTCCCTATCAGTTCCTATTTCAAACCTCGGGTACAATTTCCATATGCACAGGATTAATCCATATGTCCTATTCCAATCAGCTCATATTTCAAACCTCGGACATGATCATATGAACCTCTTTCGACTCTTTACCTAACTGGTAAACTTCATCTATATGAATCTAATGTACCAGTAGAGTCAGGATACCTCCTTAAATAGATCGAATCCCCAAACAATGCACGTCCTAATAATCTCAACACGGGTATCTTCTTTCTTAAATATCAAACACGGTCTGTCCTATTCGGTTTATATTTTATAAATAAGATATGGACCAACCGATTCATTACAAACCTCACTCATCATATTCGCACCGAATCCAACGTGGTTCTCTTCTGTTCTATCCAACGTGCTTATGCTTTTTCATGTGATTGCTTTGTGATGTGACAACAGGTTAGATTTTTTATCACGATGAAGTTAATATTAAACATTGCAGTGCGGTTCCATATGAATCACACGGCCTTTTCTTAAAAAGTTGTGTAATATATTTAAAAGTTAGAACGCAGACCTAGGCTGACTTTGATCAGATTCCTGTCTCTTTCTGCCTGTCATCATGTTCTCCTCCCGAAACAAAACAAACCACTCAGTGGTGCCCTACCATGTGAACTCCATATTATCTGCAGGTATAATATTTTTCTCTTTAAAAAGGTGTGCGATGATATTTAAAAGTTAAAAGGTAGAATTAAGCTGACTTTGATTGGAGTTTCTCTCTTGGATTTTTGAACTGAATGTAATAGACAAAAAAATTATTAATTGTGTACATGTAAAAAGAATTCCCACACAATAATAAAGAGTAAGTAGCTGAACACGTAACACTAAAAAAATAGAAAAGAATATATACGAACGAAGAAAAAAATATTTAATCGCGGTTATATAAGATTGACAAGCATTGTTTCAGAATCACAATAGATGCAACTGCGATAAAAAAATATTAAACATACAATCACGATTGTACAACTGCGATGGAAAATATAACATACCACCGCGGTTTTCTAGCAACCGCGTTAAGAAATACTCATTGCACATACCAGCGCGATTTTCTTTACAACCGCACTGGTATGTGCAATTTTTTTAAAAATGACACAGCTATTTACTGCTGCCCACCAAAATCAACTATAACCAAGAGATGTATATCAAGTACATAATCAATCCTCATCATCAATAACCTTAGTGCCCAAACCTTTGAGCTCCTCTTAAGCTAAAACCCCATGAAAAAAAATAGGAAAAAAAAACTCAGCAAGCAAACTCACCGTATAGTGAAGCTATCTTTCTCCACAGGCTCAGCCACTAACTCCTCGAAGGGCACAGCAGCGTCTAGGCTCCTAAACCTGTCGAATACCGTGGCGTAATCGACCCTCGAGCCAACATCTTCCATCTTCTTCTTTTTATCGTTGAGCTTCGAAAGCTCCAAAATGGGAATAGAGGAACCGAGCGAACCTCTGGCGGGGTCAAAATTCTCGAGGTAATCATTGAATTGAGAGGCGGGAGTCGGAGCACGGAGCTTGATTGGAGCAGCAAAAACATCGTCGTACGCGGATCTTCCGAAGACACCGTAGCCGTTAGAGAGCTTCTTTGTGAGAGTCGCGGCGGCACCTCCAAACTCCATGATCGAGAGACGGCGAGGTTCTTCTCCTTATTCTTCTAGCTTGCGATTCTTCTCTGACTTTGCAAAATTGTTTCCTCATCAGTTTTATAAGTCCTCATCATCATCATTACTCGACGACGACGACGGTAACAAGAGAGTAAAGCTCTTCTTTGACATCCTCATCATCATTCCTCTTGCGAGCAATGTGAACCCTAATCCTCCTGGAAACACTCCTAATAAGATAATAGAAACAATTTTGACTGGAAATCAGGCAGATAAGATAACGTACATTTCTTTCGATTTGGAAAATGCAACGATGACGAGAGAGGAGGAAGAGACGGAGGTAGAAGAACAAATTATAGAAAGGGGTTTTCACATATAATATATAAAACCCAAACCCTAAGGGCTTTGGTACTATTGTGCTTCAATGGCTTTAGTACTATTGTGCTTCTATCCCACATACAAAGGCAGTGGTTCAAATAACTGCCCTTGTATCTCCTTGCAAAATAATTTAAAAATTATTTAGCAGTTATCAGCGTAGTTGTTTAGACAACCGTGTTGGTATCTCCCTGTAATTTTTCAATTTTAAATATTTATGCCTTACCATCGCGGTTCTCCCTCCAACCACGGTGGTATGGTTGAACTTAATTTCAAAAATGTCATGGTGTTGTTTTTAATTGCGATTTCTTTTTAAACGCGATGATATCCTATCGCGGAATGTTTTTTTTCTACTAGTGATAAGAGAAAATAAATAGAACAGAATAAAATGCATAAATAACAAATAATAAATTTTCACCATAAAATTATTAGTTTAGTGAATATAAATGAATATTTGCGTATTGAGTATTAGGAAAATACGAGAATGATAAAGTTGGCTCTTGAGAGGTCAACACTATTTATCCTTCTTTTTTTTTTTTTTTTTTCTTTCTTTTTTTTTTCTTTTTTTTTTTTTTTTTTTTTTTTTTCCTTTTTTTTTTTTTTTTTTTTCCTTTCTCTCTTGTACTCTCTTTTTTCTTTTATTTATATATTTTCACATTACTAACAAAATTTGAAATAATTCTTCCTATTTTTTCACATTAGCTATTCTTTTTTTCCTCCTCTGATATATAAATTAGAAGGGTATGATATTCCTATACTGTCTTTGGGTTATCACAATATCCTCCTTTTGAAGAGTCACCTTTGGGTTGTTACAATATCCTCCTTTTGAAGAGTTACATTTGGGTTGTCACAATACCCTCCTCTTGAAGACTCACCTCTCCTCAAGGTGAAAAAGAGAAAAGTTTATCTTCAGTGCAGTGACCAACTCTCAAATATACCCTAAAACTTAGACAGATTTATTTATTTAACCAAGATTTCAAGGTCACCCTTAACATTAATTTTGTTTTACGGATTTGTTCAGGTTGAACAATCAACTCTATATTTTTAGATAACTTAATAGGAAGAGATAGAGGTGAAATGGAAGAGCCAACACTCTTTTTTAGAAGAGACACATGGAAAACTGGATGTATATGTTCTCTTTGGGAGCCTGAGCCTATATGCAAGCTGTTCAATCTTTTCCAAAATTTCAAAAGGTCCATAAACACGAGCAACCAACTTCTTACTCTTGGCAACTAATGATCAGATTCTATAAGGATGAATCTTCAAGTAAACAAAATCACCACCAACAAAACAACTTCTCACCTCTTCTTATCTGTCTACTGGTTCATCACAGTTTGAGCACGATTTAATTGAAACTAAATCTCATCCAGCAGTTGGTTGCACTATGCCAACAAAATTACCACCTCTTCCACATTGGACTCTAATCCTCCTCTTAGTAGTGGTGCAGGTTCCTGCCTATATAAAACCTTGAAGGGAGTCATCTTAATGGTGTCGTGGTAGTTGGTGTTGTACCAATACTCAAATATGTGAAACGCCTTAAGTATGTTTCAAGGCATTTGTTAATTACCTTTGTCTACCCACCAGATTGTAAGTTACAAGCTGATGTCATCCTCGGTGAGGTCCTTGCTTGTTTCAAAAGTTCAACCAAGAAAGAGCTCATAAAGATCTTATCTTTACCTGAGAGGATGGAAGATGGAAACCCTGGAGATGTACCATCTCTCTGGTGAATAATGAGGCCACATCCTTTGTAGTAGAAGGATGAACAAGGTCAAAGAAGTGAGTGTACTTAGTGAGGCGGTCTACCACTACCTGAATAGTATCCATGCCCTTAGGTCTTGGTAAACCACCGATAAAATCCATCGAAATGTCTGCCACACACATTAGTAGGAATAGGTAGAGGATTTAAGAGACCTGCTAGTTTTAGAGTGGAATGTTTGTTATGCTGGCAGGCCTCACAACCTTTGATAAAATCCATGATAGTAGTCTTCATGCCCTCCCAATACAACAAGGTTGAGATCCGTTTGTATGTATAGAAGAAGCCAAAGTGTGCACCCAATTTAGAGTTGTGAAATTCCAACAAGACCTTTGGAATCCATTTGGATTTTCGAGCAATCACTATCCTCCCTTTGTACATGAGCTTCCCATTGACCAATTCGAAACCAACTATAGTGCTCTCCACCTATAAAAGCTTCTGCATAATCCCCTTTTGTCGCAACCAGGATCACGACGGGGCGATCAAAAAAATTATTCATTTAAAAATATTTAAATTGAGATTGGAGTCGCCACCATAGCTTATTAAGGAAAACCATGGAAAAACCAAAAATAATAAAATAGTCTGCAAACCAAAGTAAGGGTTTGGGAGTCGGTTACGTGTGGGGAAGGTATTAGCACCCCACAACGCCCGTCCTAAGATGGTACCATTAATCAAATGAATAAAAATAAGTGTGTTTTTAAAAATATCATTTTTCCCAAATAATAACAATAATAATGAGACTAAAGACAAAACAAACAAATATAAAAAAACAAACAAGAAAACATGCTTATAAATATCATAACAATAAATAATAATTAGGCGGATAAAAATATCAAACAAAAATAAAACAAACAAACATATATATCTTTATTTATTTGGACCCGACAAGGTTTAACCTTGGTCCTACGTATCTCTATACATGATAGAAAATCAGGATACACGTAGTTCTATTTTAAGAATTTTGGTTTGGTGATATTTGGTTATATTTTTTGTAATTTCTAAAACTGTTTTTTGTTTTTTATTGAAATTGAATATTTTTATTATTTTTTAAAGATGCTTTGTTTATGATTACTATTTTTTACTTATTTTTTGAAATTATTTGGAATGTAATACTTTATTTCTTTTTAAAAAAAATTGTTAATAAAAATGGTTTTTTTTTAAATCTTTATACCTAACCTACTTTTATTTCTGTTAAAGGAAAGGGAAAAAGAATACAAATATATATATATATATATATATATATATA
>Ga0209489_109587_pt1 | contig 11847 bp, 12 predicted proteins | sample SiratrowhiteBW_FD_187527 | JGI IMG/M metagenome (GOLD analysis project Ga0209489, IMG submission 187527) | Root nodule microbial communities of legume samples collected from California, USA - Siratro white BW (SPAdes) (version 2) | ecosystem: Host-associated > Plants > Roots > Nodule | place... | reverse complement strand
ATTAAATTTATTAATATCATGATTATTATTTTAGAATTATTATTAACATTATTATTATAATCAATATTATTATTAAAATTAATATTCATATTATTATTTATGATATTATTATTATATTTAATATTATTTTTCAATTATTATTATTATTATTAATATAATTAGTAATAATAATAATATAATATTACTAATAATTTAATTATTTTTAATATTAAAATTAATGTTATTAAGAATAATAGTATTATTATTTGTTAATATTATATTATTAATATTACTTTGATATTATATTTATTAATATTATGATAATTAATATTATTATTAATATATTCATTAATATTATTATTTAGTACAATTAATATTATATTACTAATGTTAATAATAATAATAATAAGAAGAATAATGAGTATAAAATCCTTCTCTCAACACTTCAGGATTAATAATAATGTAAGTGTTATTAATAATAAAATTAGTAATAATAAAAATATAATAATAGTTTCAATAATAGTAAATAATATATCATAATAATAGAAATATAATAATAATAATAATCGTAATAATAAATAATTTTTTAAAAAATATTTTGTATTTACATACAGATTTATTTTGTAAGTAAAATTTGTATGTAATTACATACGGATTTTTGTCCGTATGCAATCTGTAGATAATTTTAAATTACATACGAATTTTGTCCATTACATACGAATTTACGCTGTATGTAAATGCTATTTTTTGTATGTGCTCAACATTTTAATTTCTACTCAAACTTAGACTCATACTTGGATACCCAACAATCTCTCTCTCAAGTGAGAGTCTCTCTTCCACATTGGCACACTCCCCCTCGAGCAGAGGCATTTTCAAACACGAGTACCTCACTCACCATTGTTCACCAAACCACAAGCCACAAACTAAAGAGCTTGATGGAGTCAAGCAGTGGAAACAATAAGATTCACTTTTATTAGAACAATATGGAAACACCCTGAATACAATCTCAATCCAAATAAAAACCAATATGCAGTCAAAAACAGAAGAATAAATCAACACCAATAATTAACGTGGAAAAAACTTCTCAATAGAGATAAAAAAAAAAAACTTCTTAATAGAGATAAAAAACACATAGGGGATGATAAATACTCCAATAACATCAAAACAAAGGTATAATGAGTCTCACAAAAACCAATCAAAGGGCATATTAATACAACTCTTCCTAATCCTGAAATAGTCATCAACAATGACCCAAAATATCAACAGATTGAAATTTAACAAGGAAGAGTTCAAGAATCTTATCACCAGAAAAATTATCACTGTTCACGAATTTTCTAGACACAAACTATAAATCTGATTTCAAATTCGACCGTCCAAAGAAACTTAATGTGAGTAATAACTAGTAAATATTTCAGAGCAATTGGAGAAGATTTCACTGTTGGATTTCCTAAACAACCGAGACTGACGATAATAGGAACTTTCTACAGATAACAACTCTTCACAAAATTATTGATGCTTCTACAAACCTCTAGGAGATAATCCCACCATCCAAATTGAATAAGGGAGCAATCTTCAATAAAAATCGCAACTTGATCAAATAAGGTTTCACCGTTTGATTTTCAAAACAACCAACAAGTCTTCCTTCTTATTTTATTTTATTCTTGGTTGTTCAAAAAAAAAAAAAAAAAAAAAAGAGGCTGCTGCAAGAAGTAGTTGCGAATTGTGTTTGCCTCTCTCTCTTTTCTTCGATGCAGTTGTTCACACACTTCTCCATACACGCCAATGCTTTCACGGTTGCACATCCTTAGGGTTACCCTTTTACCCTAATTATAACGTGGATGCATTATATTAGGTCATGTGTCATTGACACACCAAAAAATAATGAGTTTGGACCTCACAAAGAGAAAACCAATCAAATAAATGATGAGGTGTTAAGATTATGGAGGACTGGGAGAGAAATAGGGTTTACGAGAACAGGTGACAAAGATGATATCGTTAAACAAATTGAAGATATGAGGAGTGTGATAGGTTAAATAATTCCATCAAAAAAGAAGGGAGAATCAATGGTAACTCATGAGGATAATGACATTTAATATTAGGGGGTTAGGGAGGCAGTGAAATGGAAATATATTAAGGATACAATTATTAGGGATGAGATAGACATGGTTTGCATCCAAGAAACCAAACTAAATATTGTGGAAACCGAAAAGTGTTTTGGGGTTTGGGAGAGTAATAATGTTGAATGGAGGATGGTTATAGGAAAAAATAGAGCAGGGATATCTTAATCACGTGGAATACTAATAGGTTTTGGGATTACACACTATAAGAGTGATAAGGGTATATACACTAGTAGGAAAAACACATTCCACGACAGGATATCATCGCGGTTAAGAGGGAACTACAATTAAAAACAATGCGGTGACATTTTTGAAATTAAATGCAACGATATCATCGTTGTTATTTCCAGAACCGTGATGGTAGGAACTAAATAATTTTTAAATTATTTTATAAGAAGGATATCATCGCGGTTGTTTCCAGAACCGCGATGGTATGATACAAGCGCGGTTCTGGAAACAACCGCGATAGTATCCTCCCTACAAAATAATTTAAATTATTTTGCAGAAGGATACAATCGCGGTTGTTTCCAGAACCGCGCTTATATCTCACCCTTCAACCTTATCTAACCCTTCACCCCTCTCTATCTCCTTTCTACTTCTAGCACACATTTAAACCTCTAGGTGTGGCAAGTTTACGCATTTCCAGGACCCATTCACATGGTCATTCCCTACCCTCATTTCACCGCCATCGAAAAGGTCGCCATTGACGCCGGCCTCCTCCTCCCGTCCTCCCCCTCCCTCATCCTCACCCAAGATGACCTCTGCCTAAAAGGTCGTTGAGTATGTCGAATCCGGCATGGCCCTCGACCTCGGCACTGGCTCCACCGCCAAGCACGTTGTCGACCGCATCGGCGAACTTCTCCGCTAGGGAAAACTCAAAGACATTGTTGGAATCCCCACCTCCAAGATGACCCACGAATAGGCACTCTCCCTTGGCATCCCCCTGTCCGATCTTGACTCCCACCCCATTGTGGATTTGGCCATTGACGGTGCCGACGAGGTTGACCCTGCTTGTCTAGCTACTTTAGCTTATTTAAATTATTTTTGTTAATTTTAGCAGCTAATTTGATTAATGGATTTGCTAATGTTGTTGTTTTTCGTGGTGGAGCTGGATCTTACAGTTTGGGTTTGTTTAAGGGGCCAGTGTTACTTCCTTGCAAGAGTTAGTCTTGGTTTTCTTGTGTTTCATTTGTGGCAGCTAATCATCATTCTGCGCCTACCAAACCAAAACCATGGTGGAAGATGGTGATGCACGTTCCACAAAAGACTGATTGTTGCATGTGGTGGAACTTGTTCCTGTTGTCCTTGATAAGGCAAGAGAGGTTAAGGGATTTGCTAGTAAATGGATTATGATCATTGCAAAATTGGAACAGAACCCCTCGTGATTATCAGATTTGTCAAGCCATCCATGCTTCTCAAAAAATGCTCTATGCAAGGAGTAGTTAGAGGCTGTGTCAAAGACACTAGAGGAAGTGATTGAGTTAACTGAGTTGTGTATGAAGGAGAAGTATGAGGGTAAGCTTCGAATGCAGAGTGATCCCAGAATAAGAGAGAAAGCAGTTACTATTATATGCTCGCTTGCGGAATCTGGTAGTCGCAAGAGATTGCTGCAATGTGTGTTCTGGGCACTTGTTCGAAGGTTTTATCATTGCAGCTTGGGAAAGAAGTTCAATCTTGATGTGGACTGTTCTGCTTGGATGGATTGGGCAAGAGTGAATAACTACTGCTATTTAAAAAAAATGAATTTAATATTGCGGTTGTAATAAAAACTGCAGTGGTATTAGACATACCACCGCGCTTGTTTGTTAACAACCGCGGTAGTATGTTTTTTTTTTTGCTATTTTTTGTCTACTCTGGACATTTCTTACAGCGGTTTCTTAAGAACCGCAGTGGTATATTATACTTTCCATCGCGGTTATATAACCGCGGTGGTAGCTTCAGTACTTTTTATCGCGGTTGGATCTACTGCGGTTCCAGAACCGCGGTTGTAAATCTTGTAGAACTGCGATTAAATGTGTTTTTTTACCAGTGATACTTACAAAGGATGTGTGGGGAGATAGAAGTAAGCCAGTTACAATAGTGAATGTGTATGTCCAAGGACATCTTAGAGAAAATAAAACTCTATGGAAAGGGATTATGTCATGCAAGAGAGAGGATGTGAATAGTGTGCGATGCACGGTGGGTGATTTTAATGTAATTAGAAAATCTAATGAAATAAAAGGGTTTGTACAAGGAAAGTTAAGACATCAGACCATGTGGTTTAATCGAATTATAGAAGAAATGGATCTTATGTTTATACCTATGATAGGTAGAAGATACACATAGTATAACGCCCAAGGGATTGTGATGAGTAGGCTTGATAAAATATTGGTGTCTTCTAATTAGCTGGAAATATGGCTTGCCAACAAATAATATGTCCTAGATAGGTCAATATTTGATCATTGTGCACTAGTTCTTAAACATAACATTATTAATTGGGGTCCGAAACCATTTAGAAGTTTAGATATGTTGGCTAATCATGCTTGTTTTTTGGAGATGGTTAGAAACTGCTGGAATAAATTTGAGATATCAGGAAACGAGATTTAGGTATTGAAGGAGAAAATGAAAAGTTTGTGAAAGGAGTTGAAGGCTTGCGATAGGGATATCTCTAGAGATGTTAACAAAGACACAATGCAAATAATGTTTAAAATTAGTCAATTGGATAAAGCTGACAAAGAGTATGGGTTAGACGATAAGGGAGGGTTGAGAGGATTAACCTTTTTGCACTATTAAAACAAATATCATTCAATTAGGAAGTTTTAGCAAAGCAAAAGCAAGAAATACGTGGTTAAAGGCAGAGGATTCAAACTCTTTATATTTTCACAAAATTATCAAGTGGATGAGGATGAAAAACACAATCAAAGGTGTCTTTATAAATGCAAAATGGTGTGAGGAACCCAGTAGAATGAAGAAAGAAATAAAGAGGATTTTCCATGAAAGGTTTAGTGAACGAGTAGGGATTAAGGTAAGATTGGATAGCATAGAGTTTTGCAAGTTAGATGGAGGGGACAATTAAGGGCTCATTAAGTTAATAACAGAAGAAGGGGTTAAAGAGGCTGTGTGGGATTGAGAGGGCAGCAAGAGTCTTGGATCTAATAGGTGTAATTTTAATTTTATTAAACAAACATGGGACATAGTACATATGAGGATATTATGAAAGTTATATTGATTTTTCAAAAGTATGACGAATTGCCTAAAGGAACTAATGCCTCATTTATATGTCTAGTACCTAAACTAGAGAACCCACATAGGCTAGAAGAGTATAGACCCATATCATTGGTAGGTTGTGTGCACAAAATAATATAAAAAATTTTGACAAAGAGGCTGAGAAAGGTGTTTAACAAAGCTATAAATATTAATCAATCAGCTTTCCTAGAAGGTCAAGGAATATTAAATTGTGTGGTGGTTGCAGATGAAGTTATAGATGAAGCAAAAAGAGCAAAAGGAGAGTGCATCATAACAAAGATAGACTTTAAAAAGGCGTATGACAGTTATTTGTGAGTATTTTGCTTATACGATGGGAAGATTGGGGTTTTGCTCTTTATGGATTAAATGGATAATGTCTTGTTTACAATACTATTGTATCAATTCTTGTTATGACAGCCCTATGAATGAGTTTGAAATGGAGAAAGGCCTTAAGCAAGGTGATCGGTTAGCATTTTTCTTATTTCTCATTGTGTCAGAAGGGCTATTAGGGTTGGCTAGACAAGTAGAGAGAAAGAACTTTTTAGATGGGATTAAAGTGGGAAAGAATGATACTAGTATTAGTATGTTTCAATTCACTAATGATACAATGTTTTTTTTTGTAAAGATAACATAAAAAGTATCACAAATCTCAAGAGTATTCTAAGATGCTTTGAGTTAGCATCTGGTTTAAAAGTTAACTTCCACGAAAGTAGCTTAGGTGGTATAAGAGTGCAAGCTATGGATATACATAAACATGCAGAGTGCAAAGTTATGACTTTACTGTTCACCTACTTAGGAATGCCTATAAGGGGAAAGGAGGATAGATTTTTAGCAAGGTAAGATAGTAAGAATAAGGAAGAGGTTATCAACATGGAAAGGAAGATACATATCTTTGGCAAGAAGGATTAGTTTGATTAAATTTGTACTCTTCGTTATGCCTTTATACTTACTCTCTATCTTTAAATTACCACAACCTGTAAGAAAACAAATTATTAGGATTCAAAGAGAATTTCTGTGGGGTTGGGGTCAGAAAGGAAGGAAGATGGCTTTGGTTAAGTGGGAAACAATATGTAAAGGAAAAGAGGGTGAGGGTTTAGGTATCAAGGACCTAAAAAGTTTCAATATGGATATTTTAGATAAATGAAGATGGAGGTTAGGAAAGGAGGACAAGGGGTTATAGAGGGATATTGGTATCTAAGTATGGGACATGGAGGGGTCTAAATAACTGATTGAGTGCACAAACAAATCGAGGTGGTGGAGAGACTCGAGGAATACATGTGGCTATGTTCAACAATAATATTAGGTGGAAATTAGGCAAATGAGATAAAATCATGTTTTGGGAAGACAAGTGGATAGGACAATATGCACTTAAAGAAAAATTTAGTAGACTTTATGAAATATCTATCCAAAAGGGCTCTAAGGTTCAGAAAGAAGGGCAATGGAAGGAGAACCAATGGGAGTGGGAACCTAGGGTGGAGAAGAAATTGGTTTGAAGGCGAGAAACCAATGGTAGATGAGCTCAATCAAATGCTCCAAGAGTGTACGCACATTAAGACAATGAGGATGTTTGGATTGGGAGAGGAGGGTAGAAAGGAATATATAGTGAGATCGGCTTATAATAATATATGAAATAAACCTAATGAGGAGAAGGAATTCAAGTGATGGCAGGTGCTCTCTGTGTGAGGTATCATTAGAAAGTGTGAGTCATCTATTTTTCACATGTAAAGTGGCAAGCACAATTTGGGAAATGTGTGATTTATAGAGAGAGGTACTTTTGGTACATCATAAAAGTCCAAAGGAATATTTCTTTGGCTTTACACCGGTTGAAATTAGTAAGAAACGCAATTATCTATGGAGTATTGTGTGGGTGGCCATGGACTATTTGGGTGCATAAAAATAAAGTAATGTTTAGGAACCAGAAGTTTGATGCTAAGGAAATATTCACCCTAATCCAAATTAAGAACTCAGATTAGATTCGGGAAAAATATTAAAAAGCTAGTTTTACATATGTGTGTTAGCCCATTATCTTGTATAAAATCACTGAACACTAAACGTTGAAATAATATGAATTAACATTACTAGTAAAAGTCAGTGTCATAAAAGAATATAGTTTGCTATTATGTGCAGAGTAAGGGTTGTTACAAACAACAGATGAGGTTTTTTAGCTCGATAACTTTATTCTTGGATGTAATCCCATTGTTGTATGTTTAGTTGTTAATATTTGATGTTGAGCTAACCCTGCTCTCATATCTTTATATTTGTGCACAAGTAAGTTTTTATATCACTGGACCGATATGCACCGATGGCGCTAGAAGGTACAAGTAAAGGCTATGTGCTTTATGTATGCAGGTATAAACAAAGTTAACTAATTTTAGTGTTCACTGGTAGCATAAAAGGAGTGTAATGGTTAGGCTAGCAGTTCTGCCAGAAATGTAAGGTCATGTTGAAGAAGTATAGTTGCAGAAACATGAGGAACGACCGATTCAAGTCATGGAAATCTCTGCTACCTATAGTGGATCGTGTACAATATGTTTTAATTAACATCACCTTAGATTGGGCTAATTGTTTTGGTGTAACCACTACAAGAAACATGGAATTAGCGTGGGCTAAAACCCCACACAAACCATGAAAAACCTATGCATATGCGTGGGTAAAACGTGGAGAAAGGTCTCACGGTAAAGTCCTCCAAGCAAAGGTGAAGTGCGACGGTTTGAGGCTCACGTAAGCTTGCGAGGGTCAAACCCACACAAAAGTGGCAGGGGGTTGCGGGGATCAAACCTACGCAGAAGTGGCAGAAGGTTGCGAGGGCCAGATCCACATAAAAGTGGCAGAAGTTTGTGGGAGCCGGACCCACGCAGGAATGACAGAAGCTTGCAGGGGCCATTCCTATGCTTAAAATAATTTATTTTAAGAGTTGCGTGGGTTCGACCCCCGCTTATTGTGTGTGGGTTCAGCCCACACAAAGAGTAATTATAAAAAAAAAATATTTTAAAAGCAGAAACCCTATACCCTGAAAATTAGAAAACATTCATCAACAATCACATAATAACAACAACTTTACTAATTCAAATACATTAACAAACTTAAAAATTCAAATACAAAATTGGAGTTAATGTTTCTGTGCATCACTTATTCATCCCATTCCTCATGTAGATAGAGTACTACAGAGGCCAGTGCTTTAACTATATTATACCTGTGATGCCATTGGAAGAAAGAAGCCCCACTTCTACTTCCATTGTTATGATGCATAAACAACTTGCTGAGAATTCTACTTGTCGAGTAATCATAAATAACAAGCCTCTCTCCTTACTTAGTGCACCATCCACAAAGTTGAACCAAATTCCTATGACGAGCCGTCCCAGATTTCGGAGTTCGTTGGAGAATTTATCACGCAGTGCAGGACATGTCTTCATCCCAAGGCATTTCACCAAAACATGACAATTTCCAGTTCCCAACACATATTATTCAAGTTTCAAGCAATGAGGAATGAGGAAGACAATGGGAAAAAATGTTTTTTTGGTATATATATGGCCTTGCGTGGGTCATGCGTGGGTTAAACCCACACTGAATTTTTTTTACCTACGAGGGCTTAGCTCACACAATCTTGTTTGTTTTCCACCTGCAAGGGCCTAGCCCACGCATCCTATTTTTATATAAATTATAAATTATAAATTTTAAAATATTATGCTATAAATATTCCTAATTTTATAATTCTTAATAACTATTACACACACATATATATATATATATTATAATAAAACTATAAAATAAAGTGTGTAATTGTTTTATGTGGACTTAATGAAAAATTTTGTTTTTTTTAATACATTAAGTATATTTTCTAATGATGTTTTATGTATAATTATTGAAAATCAAGTCTTATGATTTTAAAATATAGTTAAAATGAAAACAATAAATAATTTAAAACTTTCTTATATCTAAAATAAATGACAACCTTATAATTACTGTTATACCTTAAAATTTTATTATACCTGAAAAAACTTTTAATTACATAATTACTGTTATAATTATAAATGACATGTTTTATAATTGATAACCTCCATTTATAATAAATTACCAGTATGTTAACTTTTATGAAAGATATAGAGACTAAAACTATATTTTTTTCTAAATATTATTTATATACCAACATAGGTAATATATTATTTACATAGCAACCTAGGTTGAAATGTGCCTTCCGAATTGATTAGAAATGAACTAACTCCTTATCCTATCCAAATTGATTAAAAAGAAACCAAAATACATTATTATTGCACAAAGCCACATAATCTTATATCAAGCCAACAAATCACTTTAATCCTATTTGAATAGTATTTATTATTTATTGGAAAAAATTATTTCATTTCATTATAGATTATGTATTATTAAGCTCAAGTATTGTTCTTAAGCCCAACACAAGTGCTCACATTTACTAAACACAACCCTATATGATATTAACACACTCTACTAAGTCTCAAGCCTAATTAACACTCTTAAGTTTAGTTTATTAAATCATTCTTAGGCCTAAAGTCCAATTATTGTTATTAAGTTTAATTTAATTACACAAGTACTCACATAATGTTCTCTTGAAGAGGTGATACGCACCACTTTTAGGACTTCAAATAATAATGTGAAGTTCCAAAGCGAGGATGGTGAAGAGAAGAGAATAGAGGAGATACTTTTGGAATGAAAATTGATTAAGTAAACATAGAGAAACACCTTCTGGCAAATTTTTGGATTCTAGGTTATGGAATATAAAGAAAAATTCACCTCCTTCTAACTTAACTTATCTCAGATGATCTTATGTTTCGTCACCATTGCTATGTCACTGTCAAACATATAACAAACCTTCACAGAGATAAAAGAGTCTTTTCACAGAAGACAAATTACAAAATTCAAAATTATATTATGAAAGTGTAGAAAGAAAGTATGGAGGTACATAAAGAAGTTGTCTATTCTTAAGTCTAAAGCTCAATTATATTATTCTTAAGCCCAATTTAATTAAAGAAGTCCTCACATTTATTTTTAACTTATTATTTTATGTACAAAATTTTTCTCTCTCAATTTTCAAATTTTTTTTAATATTTTAACAATTTATTTTGTCAAAATTAAAAATTTTATTGAAATTTTTTATACAAAATGTTTTAATTTTTTTAATTTACCATTAACTTTATATTATTTTTTTATCACTAAATTCACTTTTTTAAAATTATAATTATTAATATAAATTAAAAAAATTCACTACACAATTTTTGAACTTTCTTTTATTTATTGTAAATTAACTATTTCATTAAAATAAATACTTTTCATTCATTCATAAAAAAATGATTTTTTTAATTTTTTCACACTTTGTGTATTTATGTTTTTACTTTAAATTTCTTTTTTCATTATTTATTGTTTTTAAACTTTTTTTCGCTTGTTTTTAAACTTTTTTCACACTACATTTATTATTGTAATTAATTTTTTTTCACGTTATGTGTGGGTCTAGCCCATGCATAATACATTTATTTTTTATTTTAATTGTTTTTCATTGTGTGTGGGTTTACCGCATGCGTATTGTTTTTATTTTTACTTTTTTCCATCTTCTGTGTGGGTCTACCCCACTCATAATGCATTTATTTTCTATTTTAATTTTTTTTTCATTATACGTGGGTCTAGCCCACAAATATAGTTTTTATTTTTATTTTTTTTGCTTTTTGCATGAGTCTAGCCCACATATATTCTATTTGTTTTTCATTTTTATTTTTTTTATTTTTCATGGATCGAACCCACATATATTGTGTCGTCACTATATATTTTTTTATTTTTAATATATTTTTTTACTGGTTGCGTGCCATGCAAGTTGAATTTATTTTTCATTTCAAAATTCTTTTTTTTGCATACGTGGCTTTCAATATGATAGGGTGAGTTTGACCCACGCTTCTTTTCGTGGATCACAAAGTCCACACATCTTTTGATAGTTAATTCCATATTTTCTTGTAGTGAACACAATATTTTTTTGTAACACAATCTTTTCTAAACAATTTGTTAGTTAGTGGGTATATATTTTGTATCATAATGTTGTATATTAATTCGTGTATGCATGGTGTCTAGGCAGGGATACATTACATTTTGTTTACAGAGGAGCAATGAAGTAGTAAGTTACCTTTGGAAAATTATGGCCTTAACACTAAAATTTTATATAATTTATTTTTCTATAAGGATTGGAGTACTATAAAATACTCCCATTTATATTATTTTTTACTGTTAATAAAAAATTAAATTTTTAAAGGTTTTAATATTATATTAGGTAATAAAATTTAAATTTGATTCAATCTCAATAAACTAATAAAAAAAGATTTGATTATATATTTAATAAATGTGACCCATGTCAGGTGGATGTCCAACAATAAACATCATGTTTTATATAAATAATTTTCTTCAATTAATTATGTTATATATGTATATATTAAAATATTTATTTTATTATCATATTATATAATAAAAAGAATTTTGAGTATTATGAATATATATATATATATATATATAT
>Ga0209489_109585_pt1 | contig 11851 bp, 4 predicted proteins | sample SiratrowhiteBW_FD_187527 | JGI IMG/M metagenome (GOLD analysis project Ga0209489, IMG submission 187527) | Root nodule microbial communities of legume samples collected from California, USA - Siratro white BW (SPAdes) (version 2) | ecosystem: Host-associated > Plants > Roots > Nodule | place: USA... | reverse complement strand
AAATATAATATATATATATATATATATATATATATATATATATATATATAATGATTGTTTTACAAAATAAATCATTTGATAAGTTGACAAAATATAATTATCTTTAATTATCGTGATGATCGTCATCACTTTCTCTTCCATCTCAACCATATCATTCCATACTATACCATTTTCTATCATCATCATCATCATCATCACTTTCATCATAACATTATTTCGAAGACATTTTCATCATAACCACTATTATCTTCATTACTTTTATATTATTATGTTAGTATAAATATCTTCGTCATCATTGTTAATACCACTCTCATTTTTTCTTGATTACCATTTACCATCTTGTTCCTATGGTTCGTGGTACGGTCACCATCACTACCATCAAAATTACCGCAATTTGTTATTATCTAGTTTTTATCAGTGGTGCACCAACATTATTTTATCCCATCATGATATTATCTTATTTTTATATCTAATTTATAATAAGCAACAAACGAACCCTACAAGATCTTCAAGTATAATTTAGCTAAAACAATCATTATACATACATATATCAATAAACTAATCTCATGCAAACATCACACACTGGTATGACTATATATTGCTTGGGAAATGACCAACATTTTTCAAGACGATCTGTTTTAACATGTAAGCTGATGTTCAAGCTCCAACCTGGACGACAAAGCTACACAAATAAATTGAAGTCTATCCACAATAAATTTGACACTTTTCACCACACATTTATGACCATCGATTTCATAAATGACCTCTTTTTTTCGCTCCCTATTCTAACTATGACAGCACTAGTATGAAAAATCATTACCAGGACTATCTGAATGCATGTCCATGCAATCACTGGAGTTGGAAGAATTTGAGTCCCTGTTCTGGCCATTAGGATAAGTCATCTCACTGTTCCGGGTTCCATTTCCATTTCCTGATGACATGATATTACCTGAAGGAAAGCTCCCCTGAGCCAGATGATATGGTTGAAGGCTCCGCCGAATAGGGCTAGAGAGTGCATTTGAGAACACTGAGTTCTTTGCTTGTTGATCAGGTTGCCCAGCTCGTATTCCCTGCCCTGCCACAGTTGCTCCAAATGCATTAGAGGGTATGTTCGCACCAAGGTTAGTGTGCATTGCAGTCTGGGAGTTCTGTTGATGCATTGGCTGCCTTGGGGACACTGGTGCCTCCTCTCCCCCATATTCAAGCTCATTCTACAAGCACACGCATAGCACATCCTTAAGTCTATATTCAGTTATTAAGATAAATCAAAAATGGATTTATTTATTTTGATGGATATCCTGAAATAACACCATTGTAAGATACATGAAGGAAATTCCAGTTCAAGTGAACCTAAAAAGAAAAAGAATTTATTTTTCACGCTCTGGCTGTAATCCAACAAGCAAGATCTGATTGACACATCAAAAGACTAACTCTTACACGAACAAAACATTGAGACAGTATAAAGAGCAGACAGCCATTGTATTCCTTGTCCAGAAAAATCATCAGTAAGAAAGTTTTCTGATACATCCATGAGTCCATTGTCCTTGTAAGATGCAGTTTCTAAGTGTTTGTATGTTATTTTCCAATCATAACTAGATTAAAGCCAGTAATTATTGTAACAAAATTTTGCATTAAAGATTACCATAGATTATTGAGGTAAAACTCTATTTCTACTTGGAGACCAGTATCAAAAGCGCTTTAAGATTCTAAAACCAAGGGTTTAGGGATCATGTCCCATAAAAAAGTTTTAAGTTGAACATTTGCAAATTAACTTAAATGAAATTAGCTTTACAAAATTAATTTAGAATTAAAGTGAACTATTTTGGATTTTTTGGTCTAAGTAAAATGCAATAGCCACTTAAGAAGTTACAAGAACTCAAGAACAATGTTGGAGCAAACAATGTTGTTAAATAAAAGTTAAAGCATAATGTGGCATAAACCCCTCCACCACAGGGGAAGGCCATAGGCAGCAATGGTGTGTTTACATGGTGGAATGTTGGCCTTTCGCCATACTCTGCCGTCCATAACCTCGGGAGCAAGAATCAATTCTTGAATGTAGAACTAAACATGTGAACATAATATACCTAATATCAAGTCAATCCGTCAATAGCTGAATGTGAATCCATACATGAAGCGTATAGCAATTTCACATCAAAGGCAATTTGACAAGGGATCCATAAGCTATATGAACAAATAAAGTACACGAAATATCCTTAAAACCTGTTGGATGGTGGAAATAAATAACACAAAAGGCAAGCACAACACAGACAAAAGCAAAAAACATCAGAAAACATGGCATAGACATAAAAATAATACCTGCAAATGGGTAACAATATCAATCGTGGTCACCCTAGACCCTTCTTGCTGCTGCCTGAGAATCCACTGGTACAATTTCTCCTGTCAAGACGAAACAGAAGCAACATTAATCACACAAGAAACGAAACAACCAAATTCCCGTCAACGCATCCAAAATCCAAACACACCAAACAGCAATCTCTATTCCTCCGAACAACAAGCAATTTGGGAATCGGAGCAGTGCTCGAACAAATTCAGACAGAAACCACGAATCAAATCAAAATCTGAAATCGTTCGTAGTAACCCTAACACGGTAAACATTAATTAAACCAAAAGGAGGCAGCTTTCGTACAAGGTGCGGGCGTGCACAAATCCAATTTAATCGTGAACGAAAAATAAATAAAATTAGGGGAAAAAACAGGAAACGTCGGAGTAGGAGAGGAGGGGTCCTACGAGAGCGTGTCGTTCACCGGCCTGGAAGGAGAGTTTCTGTTGATTCATGGCGTGCGTGTAGAGATGAGAGAGGGAGTTGGCGGTGCTGCAGAAAGTTGAGTACATGGTGCGATCCACTTCGTCGAGGCGCGTGGCCACCGACTTTCGCTTCTTCGCCATCGAAGAGCACTGCGAAGTTGGTGGTGATGTGTTTTATTTGGTGCTGTGTGTTGAGAGAGAAAGCAGAAAAAGGGAAGAGAATGGGATACGATATGATATATGAACGAACGAGAAACTGAAAAGAGAGAGGAAAAAATACGGTGTAGACGACACCGATTGTACAAGTGGCGTACACGTGGCGCGAGTGCCGTTTTTCTCATTACCTTGCAGCAGCTGCACCGTCAAAAAATTGGAACATTTGGGTTCGATTCTTTTAAGTCAGAATATATTGCTCTTGTAAAACGTGAAACCTGGTTTTAATATATAATGGATTAATTAATTAAAAATTGAGATTTTAATTTTAAAATGATAAGATTTTAGGATTTACATATTATCATCCTATCTAAATCTTCTGCATAATCGTAATTAAACAAAATCGGAAGATTATGGAATAAAATTGTGAAAATATATGGATTATGATTAATTTTTTAAAATCATTCTTCCAATAATACTAATAGAAGAAAATATATTTTGTATCCGTTTTCTGAGATATTTTATGTTAGTTCTAAAATTGATAAGAACTTTTAGGAATAAATATTATATTAACTGGAGTCACTCAACTAATTTATTATCTTATTTGTACTTTAAGATATATTATATTGGTTAACCGATATAATATTTTTTTTATTATATTTTTTTATTATCGATATAATATATTTATTTTAAAAAAATATCGTGGATTGATAAATTTTTAATCTATATTAAAAAATATCATATAAATCTTCATAATTTTTGACAGGTATAAATATATAAAATAAAAAAAACAGCTAAAAAAATTAAAATAAATATGAAATTTAAAAAAAAAAATTGAATCTAAAATTTTTTAAGAAATCATTGAAAATCTAAAATTACAAAAGATAATTGAAAATACTAAATTAAAAAACATATATATTATATCAATTTTTAAAATATCAATGTAATAAATTCACGAACATACAATGTCATTTCCTATATTAGTTAAAATTCATCATCAATATAAAAGTCACTTTATTACATTTATTACAACAACAATTCCAATATAATAAATATCTTGTTTATTTTTTTTCAAAAATTATTTAAATTTTTTTCTGAATTATTTTCTATATCAATTACATATAACAACTAATCTAATATCTTTTCGTTTATTTATAAAATTCTTACATCCTATTTTTACTTACAATAGATACTTTTTAAATGACGTTAAATTGTAAAATGTCATTGTGGCAGTTACACTAGAGTGAATACCACTACTCAATTTAAAATTAATGTAAAGTTTGTGTATTTTCAACGTTACAATAATTGTTTATTTTTTTTAACAAATTCCAATTAAGTTATCAGTGTATATTTCATTGAAACTATAATAAGTTTTAATTAAAATAAAAACTTAATTATAGAGCAACTTTAACATTAATAATGAGTATATGTATATATATTATATTTGTTTAAAGAGTTAAATTTATAATCTATATTACGAAACGCTATGATTTTGTAAAATCTTCGCAGTCTTACCATATATCATGAATGGAATTATCAATATACATAAAAAAAAATCTTATATCTGTATTACTTTTTTAACAAATATTATTTAAATAAGGTGATTGTGAATATAACAGATTTTATTTTATTTTATACGTAAAAGATAATAATAACAAAATATAATTAATATATATTATGAATAAATTTTTTTATGCTACATTTTATATTATAGATGTTTTTGTAATAAAGATAGCCATGTATTAAAAGATAAATTATATTATGCTCGTTTAAAACTACTTTTGTAATATTAAAAGTAAACAATAAGTGTCAAAGCAAATCATGTATACATATTTAAAAAATAAATAAAAGTTAATCACTTTATGGAAAATAGAACAAAATTATAAATGATGAATATCACTATTGATAATATATATATATATATATATATATATATATATATATATATATATTAAAAGTAAATGATAAAAGTTATATTATATACTATTAACTTATTTATATAAAATAATAATATATTATTTCACTAAAATATACACCCAAAAATATTCTGATTGCCATTTATTTAAATATAATAAATTACATCAAATAGTTTATTTTTAAAATTAAACTAACTACAAGCAATAACTAGAATTAAAAGTCAACCCTACCAAAATGTCAAAATCTAAGTTAAATTACAATTACCTGCACCAACTTAAAACATTTTAAATTTAAAAAGCTATTTTATATTAATATGCTGAAACGTTCATTCACAATTTTAAAGTAAATACATACTGTTTCGACAAAAAAATTTGAAATTAGATTCAGTTCACTTTGAAATTATTTCATAAAAGTTAATAAACACATAGTTTGTCTGCATTATGTATGAGTTATGCATTAATTAAAATTAAATATTTATTAATGCAGTGCATTTATTACAATTACACATTTATTAATTGCATCAGTTTTGCCCATATTTTTTATTTAAATCTGATATCTCAGCAAGGTGTTTGATATGTGTACTCTCATTCATATATCATAAAATAATATGTTGGGCTTTCTCTTCAAGTTCATCAAAACATCTTTGAGGGCTTGGCACAGCAAAATTTTTGGTTGACTATGATCTTCAACAGATGACACTCTCCTTCAAGCCCACAGATTGTTCCAGGAACTGACATGAAATGTTATTTCACTTTTGTTATCATTTTTAAAATCAATTATTTGTAAAATCAATTGTATCATTTGCAAAAGATTTTAAGGTCTGAAAAATAACTTGCACCTTATCTGGTTCTATCTTTTCCATGCATCAAAAAGCAGTGCATTGAGTTTGGAGACAATTCACACTTAAAAATAATTAAAATAGAGTGAAAAATATATAATCTAAACTTAAAAAAAAATGAATGTGGGTAAATATTTAACCAAAAAGTATTTAGTCTTAATAGAATATATTATATTCTTGTTATTTAAATGTTTCATTTTTAACTGTATGTATATGTCATTTATTGATTCATAGTATATTCAAAGTGACAAACATGATAAAAAAAAATGCTGTGTATTAGGTGATGTCAGGCTTAGGAAAATAATAAGATATGTTGTTGGAATGAATTTAATTTGAATATAAAAATTATATTAAAAATAATATGCATCATCAAATCTAGAAACTAAAATGGTAATATATAACGGTAATTGGTATTATTATTATTATTATTAAAAACATTTCAAATTTTAACCATATATGTAATAATTTTCTTTTTCTTTCACGATTGTTGTCTTGATACATAGGTACATATAATAATAAAACCATTCATAGTATATTTTTAATATGGTAAATGATTTGTCTTTTTTACATATAAGTTATGTAGATTTAATGATTTTTAAATATCTTATAAGAGACTGTAATTTAAAGTTTAAAATATTTATTTAATATAATAAGATTTTAAATTAGTTACAATAATTTAAAGAAATTATTTATTTTAAATTTCATAAATACTATATTTTTTTTACCATAACATATAGCTTCGTATACCTTTTATTCTAACTTAAATAATACTGCATATTTAACACTACTAGTACTAATATTAAGGTAAACCATTTAATATAAAAAGGTATGTCTTACTAAAATATTATATTATTACTGGATTGTTAAATAAATCAATATAGAAATAAAGTGTATAATTTTTTATATCTCTTGTCATTTTTATATTTTTTGTTATTAACCTGCGTCAAGTATAAGAATAACAATTTTGAAAAAAAAGTTCTGATAAATGGTTTTTAAAATGTGTCTGTCAAAGGTAAAACTATATATGTCTGAAAATTATTCGTATTAAAAATGAGTTTCTGTTTGTTGACTTTTTTAGGGTTTAAAAACTCCGTAAAGAAACTCTTAAATTTTTAATGCACAATTTCTTTTATTTAACTTGTTTTATTTTTACATATGTCTTTATTATATATATATAAACACATAATTGCTTATATTTATTATTATATTAAAAGTATATGCACTTAAAAGTTAACTATTATATTATTTTGTAAAAAAATCGTATTAGATTTATATTAAAATTATAAAAAAATAAAAAAAATATATTTTATTAATTTTTATAATATACTTAATTTTTTATTGATAGGAAATTGTGGATTGTTTTGTCATAATATGGTATTAGATATTAATTAAAATATCAGAAAGAGGTATACATACTTTCCAAGATTGAAGGTTTTTCATTTTTTTTTTAAGACAAACAAAACCTAATTATATGATTACCATATATAAAAAAACTAGATAGCATTTTTTTTTTTTTGCTTAACATAATAATATTGATTAAAAATATGCAATTGTATGTTAACTTTAATTTTTGTGATTTACTCATGCCATATAAGAAAAATAGGGATCAGATATTGGAACAAAGAATAACAATTATTTCCCTTGCTGGATTTTTTTAATGGATTATATTTTCTTATAATAAATTATTATGATTACGGAAACACTCAAGTTTGTATAAATAACAATTATGAGTAAAATAAATAAAATATACATGTATTGTATACTTTTATAAATACTTAAGAAATATTATAAATCAAACCATCTTAAACATTTAATTGAAAAAATATTCTTTTATTATAAAAATTTCATAAATAAATAGCAAGAGTTTAAAATTTTCAAATTTAAAAAATTAAAGTGATATAAAATATTAATTTAATATAATTTTACAAATTATGAGTCAGAAATAAAATAACACATTTATTTATATAAAATACACATACAAATGTACTTTTATTTTAAAAAACAGAAATTTAATTTATTTCTAAAAGTGAATAACTTCATGGAATCTTAAGTTTACAAAAGCACTTTTTTTTATCATTATAAGAAAAATATTTTAAATTTATTTCATAATAACAATGTTATTGAATCATACAAAAAAGTTGTTTAAAGTAACGTTCAGTATAACTAACGTATAAATTAAAAAAAACAAATGGAAACAAAAAATATTCATAAAATTAAAAATATTAAATTGAATACTGAAATCAGTTCAAAGAGTCAAATTAGCAAACTTAGAAAGTAAAAAAGCAACCAGTAACGGGTTCGGATAGCGGGTACCAATAATACCCATTTTGATATTGGATCCTAGGAGTAAAATAAATTAGTATAAAAAAAAGAGTGTAGAGCATAAAGGAAAAATATTAGGGTATAGTGAATAGAATCTGGTGTTTCAGTGAAGTAGGGTTTTTGCGTTTGGGAGAGAAAGCCAATAATCATCATGAGCAGAAGTTTGGGAATTCCGGTGAAGCTTCTCCACGAGGCTTCGGGACACGTGGTGACGGTGGAGCTCAAGAGCGGTGAACTCTACAGAGGGAGCATGATCGAGTGCGAGGACAACTGGAACTGTCAACTCGAGAGCATCACTTACACTGCCAAGGTTATTTCTCTCTTATTTTTCTTTGCTTTTATGTCAAATATGGTTTAATTTAGGGTTGTTATGACTGCCAATCGATGTTGGGAAATCATAATTTGAATAGGGTATTTAGTTGTCTGTGTGTGTTATTGTGTGTGAGCGTTGGAAGGTTGGTAATCGTGGGAACAAGAAAAACAAAAGGTGTTTTGAGTAAAGATGTGAACAATACAGGATCATTTATGGAGTTAATTTTGAGATTTTGGGTGTAGTACACCATTTCGAAGTTCATAACCCTTGAGGAAGGGGGACATAACTGTCCAGGGAGAAGGATAATTGACTCTGGCCCCTTTAGTTTGATTTGGATTGAACTGCTATTTGCTTTAACTGTTGTTGAAATTGTAAGCATGTTATCTAACACTACCGGGTCACAGTAATGTACTATAAACAGTCTTATTTATTGACTGTTGATTTTCTTCGATGTTGAGAGAGGACCATGCAGTATGGACAAATGCAGATTGGGGATGTATGTTGGGAATGAATAATAATAGGTTTATGGAGGGTTTAGATCACTTGTGTATGCAAGCATACAGGTGAACTATGGAGATAACATCTGCTCTGGATATGTTGTGCTATGTCTGTTGTCCGTGGGTCTCTATTATGGACCTCACTTGAATTTAAGGTTCGGGTGTGATTAATTAGGTATATTTTGTGAGTATTAACCTTGTATCAATACCCTTTATGCTGTTCAACTATGTATTAAAAGGTGTATAATGATTCTGGATACAGGAGGAGCTTATGGAATTGCGTTTTTGTTATTTTTTTTCAATGTTTTTAGGATTTCTGATATATCTAATTTCAAGTATGTTTGTTAAAGTACATTAATTTACATTAGTTGCTAATATTGGTTAAATTCATTTTAGGATGGAAAAACATCGCAACTTGAGCACGTGTTTATTCGAGGAAGCAAAGTCAGGTATGGATCATATGTTGCTCAGTGACTTCATAATTTTATATACTAAGCAAAATTTATATCATGAATAAGGTTGAATTTGTAGATTGCATTTTCTGTAAGGATAGCGCTTTGACAGGATAAGATTTGCAGGTTTATGGTCATACCAGACATGCTGAAGAATGCTCCCATGTTTAAGCGTTTGGATGCAAGAATCAAGGTATATTCACATTTCCAAGTTATAAAGTACTCTCTGGTTGTTTTATGTTTGCTTTAGTGTCTTATGCTTTCTGAATCTCTTGAAGGGCAAGGGTGCATCACTCGGTGTTGGTAGGGGCAGAGCAGTTGCAATGCGAGCAAAGGTTCTTATATTCTTCTTTTACTTATTCATTACTAGTTTATTGGTATAACTGTAGCCTAAAAAAATGCTTATTTGGTATCCTCATTACTGGTTAAGGGCATACCGTGCGACACATGTAATGTAACTCTCATTGCTTTGTAACTCTCACCGCTTGTGTAGGCTCAAGCTGCTGGTCGTGGAGCTGCACCTGGAAGGGGTGTACCACCAGTGAGGAGGTGATCAACATTCACGTAGTCTGTATTCTCCCTGTGTCTTGAACATGATATTTAGATTCTTTTGTAGAAGTTGAGAGAAAGAAAAACAGAGATTGCCTTTCGAGTTTACGGATTACTCTTTATGGATAGTACTTAATCTTGTTCTTATGAGCTCCAGTGTGTTATGTATGGTACTATGTACTACTTGGCTAGTAGAAGAGATTTGTAAAAGGAGTATTGAGCAACTTTCAAAAGTAGTTTAACATGTTACAAAATGGTATCAGTTACACATAGGGGCAGTTCGACTTGAAAACTTTCAAAGCTGGTTTCGAAATATTAGTGATAAATTATGACTTGTTTGAAGCTGCGGAGATTTTGTTTGTTTTAACAATAACTTTGTAAATAGTTTTGAAAAACCACCGTTTAGAACAAAAAATAAGAAGCAACTGGTTGATAGGTGTTATGGAGCAAGCTTGGAAATGAGAACTTTTTGTTGATTTCAGCTGACAATTTGTGTTGGCTTTGTTTGATGGAAAAGCGACCCTCATTTGAAGTTAGAGTCGATTTAGGTTGAACTTGGTTAATTTGATTTTAAAAGAAAGTTAACTTGTATTAAGGTTATTTCAGCTCATTTAATCTATACTAATATACAAGGTGAATATAGATTCGTATATATACTTTTTCTATACAACTTTTTTTTTTTTCTACTTATATTCTGTTAACTTCTTTTGGCAACTGCAATTTTATTTTGGTAACGTATGTTTGTATCAAGGTTGTGGAAACTAAAATGGGTGTCATGTTTCTAATTTCGGTAAAGTACATATCTCAATTATTGAAAATTTTCAATTTATTTTTTCGCTCATATATACAAATTTCACATTTGTATAGTGTTTTATAGTATAGGTACTAGTGGTGTGTAGTTTCTTAATAAACAACTAAACATTGGTAAGGTATTTGGGTGGCTTCAAGTTCTACCATTTCCCATCCTAGAAGAAATTTTCTTTCATCTCAATTTTCAACGTATTTTCTTTATAAAGGAGAGATTTATTTTGCAAGACTTGTAGAGTAATTGTTTCTCATAGGAAAATTCCATTTTCAATTTACGTACACTTAATGAAACTCGTTTAGAAATGTTCTAGATACCAAAATAACCAAAATTAAATATTGTCGTAATTGTATAATGTTTTGGATTTTGCATAGTTTTTGACATGTTTTGATTAACAAAACTTGGCTACGTTTTTTTTATTTTTTTATTTCCAAAGTATTATGACATACAAAACAGTTTAACTATATTATTTTGTTTTAATATATTATTTATTCTATGTTTTTACTATTTCAAATTTAAGATGAAAACAATTTGACAGACAAACAAAAATTAATGTTGACAAGATATAAACCTGTGGAATGTGGATTATTGTGTATAATAAAATTTAAAGTTATTTAGTAAGCTCTTATTTTATGAGATGTGTTAAAAATTTGACCATAAACCCAATTTTTCTATAAGATCATGATGCATTAAAATGAGCTAAAAAATTTTAACGAGTTATGTTAACAATTTGTGTAAAAAAAATGAAAATTATAATTTTTTTTCATAAAACAAATAAACTTTTATTCACTATTCCATAAGTTTCTTTCTACTAGTGAAAAATATTATAAAAATTGATTTAGTAATTATTAAATAAAGAGTGAAGCAATTCTTTATAATGAGATAGTTGGAGCTGATATAATCTTTTTGTGATATATAAAGTTTAAATACATTTAATTTCACAAATTTAAATAAAAAATATAAAAAAATTATTGAATTAAACTATAAAATTTTCTCTATTCATAATATTTTTTCTTATCAGTAATTTTATTTTGGTTATTTCGTTTAAACAATATCAAAATAAAAATTATTAACATCGGATAGTATGTATCAAGTAGTACGGATACCATTAAAATACTTATACTCCTTACTTCTATAGTTCCATTAAAAATACTTATTTTATATTTAGTGTGGATTTTATCCAACAATATCTGTTGGTATAAATTTGATTGACCCGATATATATATATATATATATATA